>OGPY01002488.1_pt1 | contig 11249 bp, 8 predicted proteins | sample 1553121 | NCBI WGS metagenome assembly OGPY01 (sample SAMEA2580004, study PRJEB22360) | human gut metagenome
AATGTCATTGTCCTGATAGGCAGGCATCTCTTGCGGAATATAAAAAAAGTCTTTCAGATATGGTTTTGCCGGTTTTAACTTTACAACCAGAAGTTCCGCATAAGGAGCCGCCCCAGTAAAACCAGCCTGCAGATCTTCACTTCCGCAGGCAATACTTGCCAGCATGGTTCCGTGCCCATCTTCATCCGTCACTGGAACCAGTTCCCGCGGATGTTCCTGTTCCAGTGCCTCATTGATCTCTTTTTGTGTATATTCCGTTCCGTACAAAAATCCCTGAGGGGTATTTTTCTCCCCCGTCGGAATACTCTGATCCCAGATTGAGCGGATTCTTGTACTTCCATCGGCATTCCGGAAACAGGGCAGTTCATAGGAAATTCCCGTATCAACAAATCCAATAAAAATACCCTGTCCCCGAAGGGACAGGGCTGGCTGATTCTGCAGCTGCAGGATACCGGTTGTCTCCAGTGCAAGCGTATCCAGCAGTCCGAAACATTTTGGGATAATCGAATATCCGTATGTCTTAATGCTCAGCTGCGGCACCTCGTCCCGGTCAAAATATTCTGCCACAAATTTTTCACCGATATTTTGTATACATTCTGCCCGGTCGTCAGAAATCTCCAAAGACTCTCTGGCAATCAGGATATCGTAGGTATTGTTGGAGCGGATAAATGCATCACAATTTCTATCCATAAGAAGCTCCCACACTTCTTTTCCGTAACTATATGCACAAAACTTTCAGAATAGAACTTATTCTTTTACACATGCCACGCCATACGGTTCCAGTGTAAGAATTCCCTTGATCACCTCTCCCGTCAGAAGATCAATTCCCTCTACCCCGGAAACAATCTGCGGTCCGGTCGTATCATTCAGATAAAATACATACCGCATACCATCCGCTTCGCGTGTGTGACGTTCCACGCCATATGGAAGTTTATACATCGAAACTCCCGCTTTTTTCAGTGTACGCGCATACAGGTGCTGCATGGAAGCATCATCCAGCCGGGCCGCGATATACATGGCACTGCCGTTTTGACATGTGCGCTCCGTCACTGCTGCCATTCCTTTGTAATAATCCTGTTCATAGGTACCAAGCACGTTTGTGCCATCTGCCACACGCAGAACTTCCGCATAATCCCGTACTTCCCCTTCTGGCATTTCGGCAAAATGTACGCGGTTGCGGTCGGACGGATACAGTGTATCAATTTCCTCACTGATCACGCCAAAGAGATCCTTTAATCCGTCTCCCGGAAATCCGCCCAGATAATTGAGCTGGTTTTCATCCACATATCCGGTCACATAGGTTGCAATCAGATGACCTCCCTGCTCCACAAACTGTTTCATGCGCTCCCCGACATGCGTATGCAGCAGATACAGCATTGGTGCCACAATCACAGAATAACCGCTATAATCCTCTTCACTGGAAATCACATCCACATCCACTCCGAGTGCCGACAGATTGCGGTATGCTTTCCTGCAGGTCTTAATATAGTTGCGGGTGGACTCTGCCAGCCCCTTCATTCCATCCGTTGCCCAGAGGCTGTCCCAATCGTATAACACGGCTACCGGTGCTTTTACGACTGTCCCTGCCAGATCTTTGAGTTTCTTTAATTCTTCCCCAAGATCTGCCACTTCACGAAAAACTCTGGTATCATCCGTTCCGAGATGATCCACAACCGCCCCATGGTACTGCTCAAACGATCCCCTTCCTTTCCGCCACTGGAAATACTGCACCGTATCGGAACCGAGAGCCACTGCCTGCAGCGAAGCCAGCCGGTGTACGCCCGGACGTTTCATTTTATTAAACGGATGCCAGTTGACCAGCCCCGGCGCGCTCTCCATGAGCATAAACGGCTGCTCTTTTTTCAGACAACGGATCATGGCATGATCAAACGCATTTTCTGTCATCGTATCTGAAAGCGACTCCTCATCATTGTGAAACCGCGGATAAGAATCCCAGGACACCACGTCCAGCGGCTGCTGCATTTTATGATAGTCCAGTCCGTCATATTCTTTCATAAAATTCGTTGTCACCGGAATCTGCGGGGTACGTTCTTTTAAAATGGCAATCTCTGCCTTCATGTAATCCGTCATATTCCAGGTGGTAAACCGTTTCCACTCCAGATTCAATCCCATAATGCTGAATTCTCCGTTGCGGTACGGCGGTTCAATCTGGGAAAAATCATTGTAAGTATGACTCCAGAACGTTGTCCACCATGCCTTGTTCAGTTTTTCAATATCATGGTCAAACTTTTCTGCCAGATAATCCTGGAACCGCTTTACACAGTGCGGACAGTAACATTCCCCGCCAAATTCATTGGAAATATGCCACATCAGAAGTCCCGGATGATTTCCGAATTCATCTACCAGCTTATTGACGATCACAGAAACCTTTTTACGATAAACCGGTGCACTCATACAGTGGTTGTGCCGCACCCCGTGATGTTCACGCACCCCGTAAGAATCCACGCGTCTGCACTCCGGATATGTTTCATCCAGCCATGCCGGTCGCGCTCCGGACGGCGTCGCCAATATCGTGTAAATGCCATTGGCATATAACTTATCCATGATGTCATGCAGCCATGCGAAATGAAATTCCCCTTCCCGCGGCTCATAGGTTGACCAGGAAAATACCCCAAGTGTTGCACAATTCATCCCGGCTTTCTTCATCATACGGATATCTTCTTCCAGAATGTCCGGCCGGTCCAGCCACTGTTCCGGATTGTAATCACCTCCGTGCATAATTCCGCCGATCTGCGGAAATAAAATCTTTTTCTCCATGTTTCCTCTCCCTTTATTTTGTATTTTCTATATTCCGGCTTGCATGACAGGTAAAATATAAAATCTGATACTCCCCGGAAATTTTTCCAAACAGTTCATTGCCATGTGCCATCTTTTCTTCATCCAGATTGACAAACGGATCGTCCAGCACCAGAAACGGTTTTTCCTTCGGATACATCGCATCCACCAGCGCCAGACGCATACAGATTCCCAGCAGATCCTGATATCCGGCAGACAGCCACTTGGTTTCCCGCATCTCGCCCTGCTCTTTCATCTGCACCTCGATGTTGGCATCCACCATCCAGTCTTTTTCTTTATCCCCTGTTAGAAGCGTGTAATACTTTCCAAACCCGTTCTCGATCGGACCCAAATATCTCGCAGAAAACTGCTCCTTTGCATTCTGTAGGAACTCTCCCGTCAGACGCAGGGTTTCATATAAATGCTGTTCTTCTTCCTGTTCCTGTCTGCAGATGGAAAGCTGCTGTTCTTTTTCATCCCGGATATCCAGCTGATCCTGCAGATCTTCGAGCTGATGATGGTACTGCTCAATGGCTTCCCGGATATCCTCGCTCCGCTCATCCACATCACGGATCATGGAATTGAGTTCGTCCAGAGAATATGGACATTTTTCCACCGCTGCCAGTTCTTTCATATTGTGTTCCTGTTCAAACAGTTCTCTCTTTTTTCTTGCCTCTGCGTATGCTTTCTGTGCGATCCGGTACTCGGTTGCCTTCATCTGTAACTGGCTGATTCCTGCTGCAAGATCTTCTCCGAAATCCATTCCCGCTTCTTTTCCAAATGCAAGCAAAGAGTTCTGTTTCCGCTCAAATTCCTGTCTTGCCGCATCGCTTTTTCCGGCACGGCTGCGCAGACGCTCATATTCCTGCAGCTGGCTGCGGAGTTCATACAGGCAGGTTCTGGCATCCTTTTCTCCCGGAACCATCTGATACTGCTCCAAAAAACCCTTGGTCTCCTGTTCGATGCGCGAAGCTTCTTTCGAAGCCTCTTCCATGGTTTTTTGAATTTCCTCCACCGGTCCGCGGAGCTTACGCTCCTCTTCCAGATGCTTTACCCGGAGTGCACGCACCTTTTCTTCTTCCTTTGATACCTGCACCTTGCGCACCACAAGAAGCACAATACCTGCCACGACTGCTGCAATTGCCGATGCCAAAAGCGGAAGAAACATCTTCTGCACCTGTGGCAACAGAAACGACAACACACCACCGGCAGCACCGATCACCAGCAGGATAATGCCGCAGATCATCATCGGAAGACGATTTTTTACCGTATAATCCGGTTCTTCCCGCTTCATTGCCATCGCTTCAAAATAGGACATTTTCGTTTCCAGCTGCGTTTTTTCCTCTTTCAGTTTTGCAAAACGCTCCTGCTCTTTTTCCATTTCCGTTATTTTTTCTTCGGAAGGAATCTGGTTTTCAAACTTATCACCAAGTTCCTGCAGGCGGTTCTCTTCTTCCTCGGTCAGCCCCAGATTAAACAAAGTGGTTTTTAACACCCCAAGCATCTGTACATCCTGGTTCTGCTTTGCAAACTCCTCATCCTGCGGCACCTGTCCCGGAAATACATCCGCAAAAGCATCCAGTGCCGCTTTCTTTTCCTGTTCCTCCTGTTTGGTGGCCGCATAGGCCTGCTTGATTCCTTCTCTGCGGCTCTCTTCACTCGCCACCTGCAATGCTTTTGCATACTGATCCCGAATCCCGGCCAGTTCTTTTCTCTGCTCCTGTTTTTCGGTAAGTTTTTCGGTAATCTTTTTGTAAGACGCCTCTGCCGCATCATAGCCACGCAGTTCTTCCGTTAAAAGCGTGATCATGTTCGTCCGCTTTTTCATGGAACCTGTTGCACGGTCCGGCGAAAGTTTATTCATCCGGTCATGGATCTTTTTCTGAGCGGTCTCAAAATTATTGATATCGTTTGTATTCTCCACAAGATTTCCCAGCTTGGCATTGATCGCATCAGTCGAGCAGCATTCGCAGTCATTTTGTGCAATAAATGCGCTCCTTTTAAACGACGCACTGTCCAGTCCGAAAATTTCACTTCCGATCTCGGAAGAAAAATCATGACATTCCAGATTGGTGGAAAGATCGTATAAATGAAAAACATCTGTTTTTTCTGTTTTTCCAAATGTACGGCTGATCCGGTACTCTTTTCCCTGATAGGAAAAATCCAGTTCGCCTCCATACGTTCCCCCCTGCCACGGGCGGAATACCACACGTTCTTTATCAAACAGTCCGGATTCTCTCTTAGAGTCAAACCCGTAAAACATCACCCGCAAAAAAGCGGCCAGTGTACTTTTTCCCCATGCATTCGGTTCGTGAAACAGATTGACCCCGTCCTGAAATTCCAGATGCAGATCCGATAGTTTTCCAAAATTGTCGATATGACAGGAACGTAATTTCATCCTATATCTCCTCCCCGGACAATGCCAAAATTCCACAGCGGATCACTTCTGCCTTCTGCTCCTGTGACAGTTCAGATCCAAGTACCATACGGATAAACTCCCCCTTTAACGAGGCATCTTTTTCATAATCACTGTAGTCGACCCGAAGGGTTGTCCGGTCTTTCACCTTTTCAAAATAAAAATAATCCGAGAACAGATTCTGCAGATACTCGCAATTGATCTCCGCATCCACTTCCACCTCACCGGTCAGTACAAATTTGACAAGGCTTCCCGACGGATACTGCGCCTGTTTTACAGCTTCTTCCATCCGCTCCGCCGCTTCCCTTGTCGTCATGACATTGCTCACATCCACTTCAAGCGTGTACAGTGTGCGGGCTGCCATCTGAACAAACTGCATCTGGGCACGGCAGGGCTGCTTGTCCCCATCCAGTAAAACGAATCCTTTCGGTCCACACTCGTCAAATCCGCGTCCTTCCAGACATCCACAGTAACACCAGGTACCGCGGTTATCCAGCTTGTCCTGCATGAAGGTATGTACATGTCCCAGCGCCAGATAATCAATATTCTTATTTTTCAGCTGGTTCAGGCTGATATTCTCTGCCTGTGAGCGACATGCATAATCTCCCGCCTGTCCGTGCATCATGACAATATTGAAATCTTCATGCCCCAGCACAAGGGAATTGTAAACGGTCGCCCGGTTGTTCTCCGAGAGCTCGATTCCGCTGATCACAATATTTCCATACCGGTATGCAGTCCATGTATCGGAAAACAAAAGCAGATTGTCCGGTACTTCCTCCAGCTTGGAAAGGAAATTGTCACTGTCATGGTTTCCTCTCAGATATAAGAAATCAATCTGGGGATGTGTACAGATCATGTCCCTTACGGTGTTGCGCGCCAATGCTGATACATTTCGTGTATCAAACAGATCTCCCGATATCATGATCAGACGCACCCCTGTCTTTTCTGCATATTCGACCATCCGTGTAAACGTACGGATGATTTCTCTTTTGCGCTCTCTTGCCTGCTCTTTTGTCAGGTTTGCTGTCATCTGGGAATCCAGATGCAGATCCGCACAATGAATGATTTTCATACATCCTCCTTATGAATTACGAACAAAACAATACTGTTTCTATCATATCATACAATAGGGAAAAGAAAAAGACCTGATGCCCTCCGGCATCAGATCTTTTATTTCGGTTTTTCTACATTTTATGCGTTTGCTTCCTGTTCCGGAAGTGCCGCAACTCCACGCATTTCAATGAGCGGTCCGCCCTTTTTCTCCACATAATCCTCTGTGATCGTCACTTTTCCGATATTGTCATCCTTTGGAATCTCATACATGATATCCAGCATGAACTCTTCAATAATGGCTCGCAGTGCACGGGCACCGACTTTCTTTTCTTTCGCCTGCTTTGCAATTGCATGCAAAGCGTCCTCCGTAAACTCCAGATCCACTTCATCCATCGCCAGAAGCTTTTTGTACTGACGTACAATCGCATTCTTCGGCTCTGTCAGAATACGCACAAGCATATCTTCCGTCAGTGCTTCCAGTGAAAACAGAATCGGCAGACGTCCCAGAAACTCCGGAATCATTCCGAATTTACGGACATCCTCCACTGTCACTTTACAGAGAAGATTTTCTTCCTTGTCGTATTTATCTTTCAGATCTGCCTTAAAGCCGATGGACGCCTCCTTGTTTAAGCGCTCCTTGATAACCTCTTCCAGTTCCGGAAAGGCACCGCCACAGATAAACAGAATATTCTTCGTATCTACCGTGGTCATCGGAACCATCGCATTTTTGCTGCTTGCTCCAACCGGAACTTCAATCTCTGCGCCTTCGAGAAGCTTTAACATTCCCTGCTGCACCGACTCTCCGCTTACATCCCGCTGATTGGCATTGCGCTTCTTTGCAATCTTGTCGATCTCATCAATGAAAATAATACCGTGCTCTGCACGCTCCACATCATTGTCAGCTGCAGCCAGAAGTTTGCTGACTACGCTTTCGATATCATCACCGATATATCCGGCTTCGGTCAGAGAGGTCGCATCTGTGATTGCCAGCGGCACATCCAAAAGCCGTGCCAGTGTCTTTACCAGATACGTCTTTCCCGATCCGGTCGGTCCGATCATGAGCATATTGGACTTTTCGATTTCCACGCCGTCATTGGTGTCTTCCATCACACGTTTATAGTGATTGTAAACGGCAACGGACATCACTTTTTTGGCATGTTCCTGTCCAACAACATACTCATCCAGACGCGCCTTGATTTTGTGCGGTGCCGGAATGGAATGAATATCCAGTTCCGGTTTCGGCTGCTCATCCTTTGGTTTCTTTTTCTTTAACTTCTGTTTGTTCGGAACCGCATTCTGTAGATCCGCCAGATTGATCATACTGATATTCGGCATTTTTCCCATGTTCATATTCATGAAATCGCCCATGTTAAAGGTGCCGTTGTTCATGGTATCAAATGTTTTCTGCATACAGTCCTGACAAATGCAGATATCATTCTGGATATGTATCATCTTTCCCGCAACACTCTCCGGTCTGCGGCAGATGTAACAGACATCTTCATATTCACTTGTATTGTTTGTATCGGATGTCGTGGTATTTTCTTTATTATTCTGGTCTTCCGCCATCGTATAAACTCCTTTTTTACATATAACATTGCCGCCGCAGTAAGCGACGGCAAAATTATTATACGATATTCAGCCTGTAAAGACAAGTTTTCCCCTGTTTTTTCATTTTTCTTTAAGATTTAAAGCAGTTCCTTTAAGATTTTATTTACGATTCCCGGATTTGCCTTGCCTTTGGTTGCTTTCATCGTCTGTCCGACCAAAAATCCGATTGCTTTCTCTTTTCCGTTGTGGTAATCCTCCACCGACTGCGGATTGTCTTTGACAATCTGCTCTATCGTTGCGCGAAGTGCATCCTCATCGTTATCACTCTTTAAGCCATGCTCTTCCACATAACGCTCCGGATCTACGTCCTCATCAAATACTTTTTCAAATACTTTTTTCGCATTCTGTGCGCTGACCTCTTTTTTCTCCACCATGGAAAGAAGATCTGCCAGATGCTTCGGTGTAAAGTTTACTTTTTCCGGATCAAGACCTTTGTCCTTTGTCAGACGGAGAACTTCCACCATAAACCAGTTGGCTGCTTTTTTCGGATTTCCCAGAAGAACGGCTGTCTCCTCAAAAAGTCCTGCCAGATGTCTGGACTCGGTAAGGATTCCCGCATCATAAGCCGGAAGCTCATACTCTTTCTGATAACGTTCCATCTTGGCTTCACGAAGTTCCGGAATGGAAGCACGCAGCTCTTCAATCCATGCATCGGAAATGTGGATCGGTGGAAGATCCGGGTCCGGGAAGTAACGGTAATCTTTGGCATCCTCTTTGGAACGCATGGCATGGGAAGACTCTTTGTTGTCATCCCATCTTCTTGTCTCCTGGACAACGGCTCTGCCTTCTTCCAGAAGCTCGATCTGACGCTCTCTCTCACCCTCGATGGCTCTTGCAATAGCTTTAAAGGAGTTCAGGTTCTTCATCTCGGTTCTTGTTCCGAATGTCTCGCTTCCCACCTCACGGACAGAAAGGTTAACGTCGGCACGCATGGAGCCTTCCTGAAGTTTGCAGTCAGAAACTCCAAGATACTGCATGGTGCAGCGGAGTTTTTCCAGGTATGCGATAACCTCCTCGGAGCTTCTCATATCCGGCTCGGATACGATCTCGATAAGCGGCACACCACTTCGGTTGTAGTCAACCAGGGAGCAGTCTTCCCACTCATCATGAATCAGCTTACCTGCATCCTCCTCCATATGCATCTCGTGGATACGTACGGTCTTTTTGCCTGCGGAAGTCTCGATCTCAACGGCTCCGTCATAGCAGATTGGCAGATACAGCTGAGAGATCTGGTAGTTCTGAGGATTATCCGGGTAAAAATAGTTCTTACGGTCAAACTTGCAGTACTGATGGATATGGCAGTTTGCCGCAAGACCTGCCTTGATGGCAAACTCTACCACTTTTTTATTGAGGACCGGAAGAGATCCCGGCATACCGGTGCAGACCGGGCAGGTATGTGTATTTGGTGCACCTCCGAATTCTGTGGAGCATCCGCAGAAGATCTTTGTTTTTGTGGCAAGCTCCACGTGCACCTCAAGTCCTATGACTGTCTCATACTGTTTCATGCCTTTTCTCCCCCTTCCATTGCTGTTCCGAAATCACCGCGTTTTTTCTCATATGCGTGTGCCGCGCGGAACAGATTGTTTTCTTTGAAGCAGTCACCAATCATCTGGATTCCGATCGGAAGTCCTGCTGCGTCTTTTCCACACGGAACTGTGATTCCGGGAAGTCCGCACAGGTTTACTGCTACCGTATAAATATCGCCAAGATACATGGCAAGCGGGTCTTTCAGGCTCTCTCCCAGCTTCGGTGCAGTAAACGGAGATGCCGGAGCAAGTAGGACATCATATTTGGAAAAGGCCTGGTCGAATTCTTTTTTGATGAGGGCTTTTGTGCGAAGTGCTTTCAGGTAGTAAGCATCGTAGTAACCGGAGCTTAATACGAAAGATCCCAGCATGATACGACGTTTTACTTCCTCGCCGAAACCTTCGGTTCTTGTCTTTTTGTACATATCATGAAGTCCCTCGTACTCTTTTCTGCTGCACGGAAACCGTACTTCACGCCGTCAAAACGCTCCAGGTTGGAGCTGGCCTCTGCGCTGGCGATGATGTAGTAGGCAGGGATCATATATTCTGTTGTCTTCATGGAGAAAAATTCTACCACTGCACCCATCTCGGTAAGGCTTTTCAGTGTATTCATAAATGCCTCTTTTACCTCAGGGTTCAGACCTTCGGAAAGATACTCCTTGGGCACACCAAATTTCATTCCCACGATCTTATCTGTCATGGAAGAGGAGAAATCAAGATCCTCTCTCTTCATGGAAGTGCTGTCCTTTGTATCGTGACCGGCAATGATCTCAAGAAGTGCCGCACAGTCCGCAACGTCTTTTCCAACCGGTCCAATCTGGTCCAGAGAGGATGCATAGGCAACCAGTCCGTAACGAGATACGGTACCGTAGGTTGGCTTGATTCCGGTAACACCACAGTAGGAACTTGGCTGACGGATAGATCCGCCTGTATCTGAACCAAGTGCCAGATAAGTTTCTCCTGCTGCTACTGCTGCACAGGAACCACCTGAAGAACCGCCTGGTACATGTTCCAGATTCCATGGGTTTCTGGTGATGCCGTAAGCGGAGGTCTCTGTTGTACTTCCCATGGCAAATTCATCCATGTTTGTTTTTCCGATAATGACCAGTCCGGCTTTTTCCAGACGGTCAATGACTTCTGCATTATACTGAGGCACAAAATTCTCAAGAATCTTTGATGCACAGGTAGTTTTCTTTCCATTAATACAGATATTATCTTTGATCGCGATCGGTACGCCTGCAAGAGGACTGGTATAAGTACCGTCCTCGATGCCTTTTTGTACTTCTTCTGCACGTTTGTATGCTTCTTCTTTATATGTGTCAAGATAAGCGTGTACTTCTGAATCCTGTTTCTCAATCTGTTCAAAAACAGTTTTTACTCCATCCAGGACGCTGACCTGACGCTGTTTTATTTTTTCCCCAAGCTGCAGGGCTGTTAATTTTTCCAACTCCATTGTCCTGTCTCCTATCCTATGGTTTTCGGAACCTGATACTGTCCTTCTTTTGCCTTCGGTGCATTTGCAAGCATTGCTTCTTTGTTGTCGCCGTTTATGACAACGTCCTCACGAAATACGTTCTCGTCCTGGAAAATATGGGACATAGGCTCTACTTCCGATGTATCCAGTTCATCCAGTTTCTCTACATAATCAAGCATTTTCTGCATTTCAGCTTTTGCTTTTTCCTTTTCTTCTTCCGAGAGGGAAAGCTTGGCCAGGATGCAGACATTTTCCATTGTTTCATCATCTATGATCTTTGCCATGATTTTCTCCTTATATATACTGCCTGTAACATTCTATATTGCTTTTATTTCTTTCTGCCCGGAATCACCCTGCCGTTTCCGGTCAATATATA
>OGPY01002490.1_pt1 | contig 11242 bp, 10 predicted proteins | sample 1553121 | NCBI WGS metagenome assembly OGPY01 (sample SAMEA2580004, study PRJEB22360) | human gut metagenome
TGAACCTTACCTCCACCGCTGCCGACTGGCCGGAGGAGCTGGCCCGCAAAGCCGGGAGCCTGTACCGCGGCGGGCCTGCCCCGGTGAGCCGGGCCGCACTGGCCGGGGCCATTGCCCGGGAGCTACTGGCCCTGTGCCCCGGCTTTGACTGTCTGGATGAGTACCGCGCCCGGTGCTTTGTGCCGGGCCACTGGGTCACGGTCTGCACCGGGACGGAGAGCTACGCCGCAAAGGCGGTGGCCATCGACGACGCCGGGCGGCTCATCGTGGCGCGGGAAGGGGGCCGCACCGAGGCGCTCTGCCACGGAGAAGTGAGTATCAGGCCGTCGCCGCTGGCGGTAAAATAATAAGAATAATATAGAAAGAAAGCATCGGCAGACACCCGGCGAGGGTGCTGCGGATGCTTTTGCTTTAAGTAGAGCGAATGCCTCTCCCTTTGGGAGAGGTGTCACCGAAGGTGACGGAGAGGGCAAGCCCGGAGAGAAGGTGGCACAGCATGGCGATAAACAGAGACTTTGTCAGGGCGATGCTATCGCAAAGCGGACGGTCTTTTTGTCAGCGGCCTTGCCCTCTCAGGCGCTTTGCGCCAGCTCTCCCAAAGGGAGAGCCTAAGAGCGGAAGGAAAGCTGGTCAAAACACCCCGAAGCACACCAGCCCCAGCACCGCCGCGATGCCGATGACCTTCGGCACACTGAGCTTGAACTTCTGGAGCAGCACAAAGCAGAGGATGCCGATGGTGATGCCCGGCAGGCTGATGCCGCCTGCCTCGGTGATGCAGGTCTGGCGGCAGAGGCCCACCAGAACGCCCAGCACCATGCCGATGCAGACAGGCTTGACAATTTTCATGATGTAGCTCATGACCTTGCTGGTGCGGAACTTCTGGAAGAATGCCGCCGCCAGAAGCGTCAGCGTCAGGGTGGGGCTGAGGACGCCCAGGACCGCGAAGACGCCGCCCAGCATCCCGGCGGTCTTGGTGCCTGCAAAGGTGGCGGCATTGACGCCCAGAGAGCCGGGTGTCATCTCGGCGATGGCGATGAGGTTCGTCAGATCGGCGTCCGTCATCCAGCCGTGGGAGGACATCTCATCCATGATGAGGGGGATCATGGAGGTGCCGCCGAAGCTGGTGAAGCCGATCTTCGCAAACGCGGCGAAGAGCTGAACGAGGGTCTCAAGCATGGCCATGTTCGCTCACCCCCATCCAGACCAGCGCGATGACCACACCGGCCACCACCAGCGTCAGATTGCTGATGGACGTAAAGTAACAGAGCACAAAGGCGACGGCACAGATGATGATGGGCATCGCGCTGGTCAGAGCATCTTTGCCCAGGGAGATGGCCGCGCCGCCGATGATGGGGGCCACGGCGCACTGGACGCCCTTGAGGGCCGACCAGACCCAGTAGTTATCTTTAATGGCGTCGTAGATGGCCGTCACGATGGTAAGGGTGACGACGGCGGGGATGCACAGGCCGATGGCCGCGCAGATGCCGCCCAGCACACCGGCCATCTGATAGCCGAAGAGCAGAGTGATGTTCGCCACCATGATGCCGGGCAGGCTCTTGCCCACGGCGATGAGCTCCAGCAGATCGCTCTTGGTCATCCAGCCGCGCTCGTCCACGAACTCCCGCTCCATCTGGGCAATGATGCTCCATCCGCTGCCGAAGGTGAACGCGCCGATTTTAATAAAGTAGAGAAGCATCAGCAGGGCCATTCGTGCGCTGGTGGGGCGCTGCTGTGCGGTTTCGGGTTTTGTTGTCTGCATGAATCCTCCTGAGATACCGGGGTTGCTGTTTCTTTACCTATAAGATACCACAGACGTCCCCAAAAGGCGAATGGAAAAATGGAATGGTTCCCGGTTCCTGTCAGGAATGCTCGTAAGTCATCCAGCTGCCTTTCCATGCGTAGAGGGCCATCAGCACGGCACCCAGCGCCCACGACACCGGGTAGAGGACGAACACGCCCTCGATGCCCGCAAAGAAGGGGAGGGCGAACCGGATCCACACCACACGGAAGAGGCAGAGCGAGATGAGCAGCACCACCATCGGCGGCACGCTGCGGCCGGTGCCGCGCACTGCGCCCGCCATGCCGTGGAGGATGGCCAGCAGGAAGTAGAAGGGGCAGAAGTAGTGCATGGCGCTGCACCCGAAGGCCACCACCGTCTCGTCGGAGGTGAACAGGTGCATGATGGGATCCTGGAACGCCAGCAGCAGAGCGCCGGTGCAGAGGGTGTAGAGCACACCCATGCCCAGCGTGACCCACATGCCATTCTTCACGCGTTTGAGGTTGCCTGCGCCATAGTTCTGGCCCACGAAGGTCGTCGCCGCCATGCTGAAGCTGGTGACGGGCAGGATGTTGAAGCCGTCGATTTTCATATAGGCCGCAAAGCCTGCCATGGCGGCGGCACCGTAGCTGTTGACGCTGGACTGCACCAGCACGTTCGAGAAAGAGATGACCATGTTCTGGATGCCGGTGGGAAGGCCGATGCGGATGATGCGGGAGGTCATCCGCTGATCGGGCCGGATGGCGGAAAGCTCCACCTTGTAGTCGGCGTCCACCTTCATCAGAAAGCGGAGGCTCAGCACACAGGAGACCAGCTGGCTGATGTCGGTGGCGATGGCGGCCCCCGCCACGCCCATCTTCAGCCCGGCGATGAACACCAGGTCGAGGATGATGTTGGTGATGGAAGCGCAGGCAAGATAGATGACCGAGCGGCGGGAGTTGCCCGCCGCGTTGAGGATGCCGGCCGCCATGTTGTAGACGACGCTGAACAGCACACCGCCGAAGTAGAGCTTCATATAAGTCACGGCGTCGCCGAGGACTTCTTTGGGGGTGTTCATCCAGACCAGCAGGCTGCGGCTGACGGCGATGCCGCCCACCGTCAGGATGAGGCCGAGGATGGCCGCGATGGCCAGCGAGGTGTGGACGGCGATGCGCGTTTCCTTTTTATCTTTTGCACCGAGGTACTGGCTCACAACGACGCCTGCGCCGACGGCCACGCCCTGACTGAAACCGATGAGCAGGTAGATGGGTGAGCCGCTGGAACCCACAGCGGCCAGAGCGTTGCTGCCCAGAAAGTTGCCGACGATGATGGAGTCGGCGGTGTTGTAAAGCTGCTGGAGCAGGTTGCCCAGGATGAGCGGCACCGAGAAGAGCAGGATGCTTTTCCAGATGCTGCCCTCGGTCATGAGCAGGGTCTTTTTCTGCTGCGGCTGTGCCGGTGCGGCCATAGTGTCTCCTCCCTCAAAAATGCAGGAATTTCATAGGTATTTCACAATAAACTTAACAATACATCGTTCTGTGCCGAATGTCAAGCAGAACGGAAAAGAACGCCCTCAGACTTTCCACATCTTGTTTGCAGATTGTTCAAAACTAACTCAAAGAAACTCCATTTTTATCCGGTACAATAAAGGTGCAGTCGGGAAGACAAGAACGAGATCCCCCATCTCCGGCTTTTGACTTTCCATAAATGCCATGCAGGCAGGATTCATGCGCAGCCCCGCAGCGGGTGCCGCGCCCCTAAAAAAATACTGTCCCCCACCTATGCGAGGCAATAGCCACGGCGGCGGACAGACTACCAACAACCTCCTAGCAGCCGCAAATGTTTAGGAGTTCTCATACACAGGCAGCGCCGCTTTCTCCTCCTTTCCACGGCGCTGCCTGTTTTTGTATTGCTGACGCAAAAAAAGCCCATCGCACAGCTGCGCGATGGGCTTTTGTCGTTCTTATCGCATATCATGCAGGCGCTCTGCCGGGAGGGAGGCTTGCAGCAGGCTCCATGCGGCGTCGAGGCTGTCGTTCAGCAGATAGGCCTGATTCTGCTGGACATAGAGGTAAATGGCGTTGGGGGTGCGGTAGGCCAGATGCATATCGTGCCACGCATACTGGCGGCTCGCCTCAGGCTTGTCCTGCTCGCCGGCCATCCAGACCGACAGTCCGTCGTCGTCCAGCAGCAGCCGGTAGAAGGGGCGGGGCAGGCCCATCTTTTTGATCTGGAGGCTCAGGGAGTGGAAAAACGTCCAGAAGTAGACGGCCGGCACGCCCAGCGCCACCACGGCCAGCACCACCGTGAGCAGGGCTGCGCCGTCTTTCTGGCCCACCTGCGACAGGCAGAAGCCGGCAGACACCAGCAAAATGGCCGTGAACATTAGAGGCCGGTGCCACGCCTTGCGGTGGCGCAGCAGGTCAAAGGCGGCAAAATCGTGGAAGGATGCAGCATCCATCTGGACGGAAACGGAGATCGGCTGAGACATAAAAATACCCTCCTTTTTGGTCATAGTACCATATTATTTTCCAACAATCAAGGATGATATTGCGCAGATGCCCTAAAATGTGCTAAAATAGGACGAAAAAGAAAGTTTATGGAGCTTTCGCTCTGACGGCGGACAGGCCGGATAAGGCGGAAGATGCGCGGCAGAATATCACAGAGAGGGAGGATGGGTGCGTGGGGCGCAGGATGACCCTGAAAGGGCAGATCAGTCTTTGCCTGGCAGCGTTTTTTCTGGCGCTGGCGGGGCAGATATTCTTGAGCTTTTACCAGTCCGGCACCGTGCTGCGGGAACTGGACGACCAGATGGGCAACTTCAACGCCATCAGCCGCTTCCAGAACGGCGTGGAGCGGAGTCTTTCGGCCATGGAAGATTACCGCTGGGAGTACGGCGACGCCAAAGCGCTGACAGAGGAGCTCCACAGCGCCTTTTCCGTCACCAACGCATGGCTCTGGCGCATCGAGGGCGACCTTGGCACTGTGAGTGAGGAGCAGTATCTGCTCTACAATGCCGTTTCCACTACCTACGACAGCTACACCGCACTGGTGGACCAGCTGGAAGAAGCGGTGGCCGCCGGTCAGGACGCGAAAGCCGCCCAGCTCTACTATAATAAGATCGTACCCTGCGGCGGCTATCTGCGCCAGTACACCCAGCAGCTGCTGAACACGGCCATCACCGACGCTCAGGGGACTTACACCACCGTGTCGGCCCTCAGCGACCGGGTGAAATGGGCGCAGACCGTCGTGGTGGCGCTCTGCCTTGCGCTGGGCTGCGTCATGGCCTTCTCGGTGCTGACGCTGCTGACCCCGGTGCAGCAGATGATCGGCGCCTCCCGGGAGGTCACCCGGGGCGAGTTCGACTCGCCCGACCTGCCGGCGCCCCGTCAGCCGGAAATGGCCCAGTTGACCGAAGCCTTCAACCACATGAAGCATTCGATGGCCGAGCAGGTGACCACCCTGCGGGAGAAAAACGAGATGGAGCGGGAGCTCCACCGCCAGAAAACGGAAGCTCTGGAATTACAGAACCGGATGGAGCGCAGCCGCTTGCAGCAGCTGCGCAGCCAGATCGACCCCCATTTCCTTTTCAACACCCTGAACGTCATTTTACAGACCGCCGGACAGGAAAAAGCCTACCGCACGCAGGCCCTCATCACGGCTCTGTCGCACCTGCTGCGCTACAGCCTGATGAGCAACGACGAGCAGGTGCCGCTGGCCCGGGAAGTGCGCATCGTGGACGAGTATTACTCGATTTATCACGTCCGCTTCGGCGACCGGGTGAAGATGGTGTGGCGCATCTCCGACTCCCTCGATTTGACGGAGACGATGGTGCCGTCCTTCATCTTGCAGCCCATCGTGGAGAATGCCTTCAAGCACGGCATCTCGCCCAAGGAAGAGGGCGGCGTGGTGCGCATCCGCATCAACCCGCTGCGGGATAAGGGGCTGCTCTATATCAGCGTCTGCGACAACGGCGTGGGCATCCGGCCCGAACAGCTGGCCCAGCTGAAAGCCGCGCTGGCCCAGCCCGGGGAGCGCTGGGAGCATATCGGCGTCTATAATGTGGCCGCACGGCTGCGGCTTCTGGATAAACGGGGGCGGCTGGTCATCCGCTCTCACCCGGGCCGGGGAACGGCCATCGGTATGTACCTGCCCCTTGTAGAACTTTTGGAGGAGGATTTGGACGATGATACGCCTGTTGATCGCGGATGACGAAAAGCTGGAGCGGGAGGCGCTTGCGGAGCTGGTCCAGCGCCGTTTTGAGCGGGAAGTGGTCCTGGAGGTGGCGGAAAATGGCCGCAAAGCTGCCGACACGGCGGTGCTGTGGGGCGCAGACCTCATCCTGATGGATATTGAGATGCCGGGCATGAGTGGCCTCGACGCTGCCCGCGCCGTGCTGGCCCAGCGGCCTTCCTGCCGGGTCATCTTCGTCACGGCCTACAGCCTGTTCCAGTATGCCCATGAGGCGGTGCATCTGGGGGCCTGCGACTATCTGCTCAAGCCGGTGGACCCCGACGAGCTGGAAGCCTCGGTGCGCCGGGCTATGCGGCAGATCGAGACGGAGCGGAAGCTGGAAGAGCTGGCCGCCGCCCGGCCCCAGCCGGAGCAGACGGAGACCGAAGAAGAGGCAGAAGACGCCCCCGAGGAGGGCGAGAACAGCCAGACGGCCCTCGTCATGGCCCATGTCCGCCGCTACCTCGAGGATAATTATATGTTCGATCTGTCGCTGGACAGCGTGGGCGAGATCCTGCACATCAGCCCAGCCTACCTGTCGGCGCAGTTCAAGAAATACCAGAAGATGAACTTCCTCGACTGCCTCACCGAGCTGCGCATCAACGCGGCAAAGGAATTGCTGGCCGACCCCTTCCGCTCCTCGGCGGAGGTGGCGTCGATGGTGGGCTACGAGGACGCCAGCTACTTCGCCCGGGCGTTCAAGAAACGCACCGGCATGACTCCCACCCAGTACCGCCGTCAGGCCGGCCAGAAGGCAAAGGCCGACCCGGAGGCCGGGCTGTGAGCGGGCGGATGATTTCCCGCCGCAGTGTGCTGGCGCTGGCCGCCTGTACGGCGCTGGGCGCTGTGGGCTGCGGCAAGACGGAAGAGTACAACGGACCGGAGCTCATCCTGCGCTACGCCGAGAACCAGCCCGAGGATTATCCCACCACTCAGGCCGCTCTGGCCTTTGCCGACCTCGTGGCTGAGCGGACGGAGGGGAGAGTCAAAGTCGTGGTCTACAGCGGCGGGGAGCTGGGGGCCGAACAGAGCGTCATCGAGCAGATGCAGTACGGCGGCATCGACTTTGCCCGCGTCTCTCTGAGCCAGCTGGCCGAGTATCAGCCGGCCCTGAGCGTATTGCAGCTTCCTTTTCTCTATACCGATGCGCCCCAGATGTGGCGGGTGCTGGACGGTGAGATCGGCGATGAATTCCTCTCCGGCCTCGGCGCGATGGACCTCGTGGGCCTGTCGTGGTTCGACGCCGGCGTCCGCAGCTTCTACACCCGCGAAAAGGTGGAGACGCTGGCGGATCTCGCGGGGCTGACGCTCCGGGTGCAGGAGTCGGACATGATGAGCGAGATGATACTGGATCTCGGCGCAAAGCCCGCGCAGGTGGTCTACAGCCGGGTCTATGCAGCCCTGCACAACGCCGAGATAGACGGCGCGGAAAACAACTGGCCCAGCTATGAGGCCATGGGCCACTATGAGGTGGCCCCCTATTTCTTAAAGGATGAGCACACCCGTGTGCCGGAGCTGCAGCTGGCCAGCGAGGCCGCGATGGAAAAGCTGGCGGAGCTGGACGAACGCTTCCCGGACATCATCCGCGCCTGCGGAAAGGAGAGCGCTCTGGCTGAACGCCGCCTCTGGGCGGAGCGGGAGGCCAGCGCCGAGAAGCATATGAGGGAATGGGGCGTGGAGGTGACGACCCTCTCCGCCGCCGAGAAAGCCCGCTTCCGGGCGGCAGTCGAGCCCGTGTACGCGGCGTTTGAGGAGCAGAGCCGCCTCATCCAGCGCATTCGAGAAGCCTGAAAAAGTGCAAGAGATATTACATTGTATTCATCTTGTTGGGCAGTGTGCTGAACAAACCGCACCATTGTTTGTAAGGAATGCACAAAAGTGTTTCTCACATTTTTTTGAAAAACAGGACATTTTTCATAAGCTCTTGTTCTGACTAAAAAATTTTGCTAAAGTGTGTACAGTAAATGAACGGACGGTGTGCGACCCGTGCAGAGCACACCGCCCTGAATGAGGAAAATCTAAGGAGGACTTTATCATGAAGAAGATTTCTCGTCGCAGCTTTCTGGCAGCAGCTGGTGTTTCCGCCGCTGCTCTGGCACTGACCGCCTGCGGTGGCTCCGGCAACAGCACTGCTGCGTCCTCTGCCGCAGCTTCCACCGCTCCCGCCGGTGATGCCGCAGCTGCTGCTTCCGACCCGAAGGTGACTCTGGTCTACGCCGAGGTCAACCCGCTGGATACCATCGTCGGCCAGACCGGTTCTCACTTCAAGGAGAAGGTCGAGGAGCTGACCGGCGGCTCCGTCGTCGTCGATGTGCAGGCTTCCGGCGTTCTGGGCTCTGAGAACGACGTTCTGGACGCTATCCTCGGCGGCTCCACCTCCATCGACATCAGCCGTATCTCCGCTTTCGCACTGACCAGCTACGGCTGCAACAAGTCCAAGCTGCTGTCCATCCCCTTCACCTTCGAGAACCGCGCACACTTCTGGAACTTCGCCAACAGCGAGCTGGCACCTGAGTTCCTGAACGAGCCCCAGGAGCTGGGCCTGCCCGTTCGTGGTATCTTCTACGGCGAGGAGGGCTTCCGTCACTTCTTCACGGTCAAGCCCGTTTCCGGCATCGCTGATTTCAAGGGCCTGAAGCTGCGCGTGTCCAACGACCCCGTCATGAACGGCATGGTCGAGGGTCTGGGCGCTAACCCCACCGTCGTCTCCTTCGGCGAGCTGTACAGCGCACTGCAGACCGGCGTTGTCGATGGCGCTGAGCAGCCCATCGCAAACTACAAGTCCAACGCCTTCCCCGAGGTCGCTAACAACCTGATCCTCGACGGCCATACTCTGGGCGCTGTGCAGGCTGTCATCACCGACAACGCCTGGAACAAGCTGACCGAGAACCAGCAGGCTGCCGTCATGGAGGCTGCTGCGGATACGCAGGCCTTCAACGCTGACCTGTCCGAGACCGCTGAGAAGAAGGTCCTCGACGAGTTGAAGTCTTCCGGCTGCAACGTCGTCGATGTCCCCGATAAGGCTCCCTGGCAGGAGGCTTGCGCTAAGGTCATCAGCGAGAACACCTCGGATCAGGCTGAGCTGTATCAGCAGCTGCTGGATATGAAGGCCTGATAAAAGCGCCTTTATCCTGAAGTAGTACATAGCCCGGCGGGGGACTACGGGATACGCCCGCAGACCCGCCGGGCTTTTTATAAGAGTATGGAGGAGCTCCTATGCCGAAAATCTTTACCACTCTGGATAAGATCAAGCCGGCGTACGACGTCACCTACAAAGTGGTCCTGTTTATCTGCAAGCTGCTGCTGATCGCAGATATTCTCATCACCACCATGTCGGTCATTGGTCGTTACGTCCCGTTCATCCCGGATCCCGCATGGACCGAAGAGGTCGTGCTGACCTGCATGAGCTACATGGCCGTGCTGAGTGCCGCTCTGGCCATCCGCCGCGGCGCACACATCCGCATGACCGCATTTGACGTCTACCTGCCCAAGATCGCCGTCAAGGTGCTGGACATCCTCGCCGATCTGGCGGTCTGCATCCTCGGCCTCATCATGCTGGTGGTGGGCTGGAACTACGCCACCACCCTGGGCGGCCGCGGCTTCTATGTCTCGATGCCCTGGCTGAGCCGTTTCTGGATGTACTTCCCCGTGCCTCTGGCCGGTGTCGCCATGATCATCTTCGAGATCGAGGCGCTGTACAACCACATCAAGAGCTTTTTTGTAAAGGAGGAGAACTAATATGACAGTCCAGACACTGGCGATCGTTGTCCTTCTTGTCAGCTTCTTCGTCATGATCTTCCTGCGTTTCCCCATCGCATACGCCGTTGGCCTGTCCAGCGTGCTCTGCCTGATGGTGCAGGGTCATGCACTGTCCGATGTCTGCCGCCTGATGGTCAAGGGCATCTCGTCCTTCAGCCTGATGGCCGTCCCCTTCTTCATCACCATGGGCGTCCTCATGGGCAGCGGCGGCATCTCCGAAAAGCTGATCGCTCTGGCTGACGCCTGCGTCGGTTGGATGCGCGGCGGCATGGCAATGGTCAACATCGTTGCTTCCTACTTCTTCGGCGGCATTTCCGGTTCTGCTTCCGCAGATACCGCTTCCATCGGCTCCATCATGATCCCCATGATGGTCGATCAGGGCTACGACGCCGACTTCTCCACGGCCGTTACCATCACCTCCTCCTGCGAGGGCCTGCTGGTCCCCCCGAGCCACAACATGGTCATCTACGCCACCACCGCCGGCGGCATCTCCGTGGGCAGCCTGTTCCTGGCCGGCTACCTGCCCGGCGCTCTGCTGGCCATCGTCCTGATGATCGGCTCCTACATCATCTCCGTCAAGGAGAATTACCCCAAGGGCTCTCCCTTCACCATCAAAGGCTTCATCAAGCAGCTGGGCACCTCCATCTGGGCGCTGGCCGCAGTCGTCATCGTCGTCTTCGGCGTTGTCGGCGGTGTGTTCACCGCTACCGAGTCCGCTGCTATCGCCGTTATCTACTCTCTGCTGGTCTCCGTCTTTGTCTACAAGGGCCTTGACTGGAAGGGCGTCTGGCACGCTCTGGATGAGTGCGTCAACACTCTGTCCATCGTCCTCATCCTGATCGCCACCTCTGCTGTGTTCGGCAACTGCCTGACCATGCTGCACGTGCCTGATCTGGCTGCAAACGCCATCACCAGCGTCACCAACAACCCCTACATCATCGCACTGCTCATCGACCTCATCATCCTGGTGCTGGGCATGATCATGGATATGGCTCCCATCATCCTGATCGCTACCCCCATCCTGCTGCCCATTGCGACCTCCATCGGCATCGACCCCATCCAGTTCGGTATCATCATGGTCCTGAACTGCGGCATCGGCCTGCTGACGCCCCCTGTCGGCGCGGTTCTGTTCATCGGCTCTGCCGTTGCGAAGCGCCCCATGGAGAAGGTCGTCAAGGCTACTCTCCCGTTCTATCTGTGCATGTTCATCGCTCTGCTGCTGCTGACCTTCGTGCCTGACATCAGCCTCGCTATCCCGAAGCTGCTGGGCGGCTATGTCAGCCCCATCACCAACCCGCTGGGTCCTGTGTTCATCCACTGATGGCCTGACGGCGTAAGGTAAAACCGTTAAAGTCCTCTGCATGAAAGTGCAGGGGACTTTTTGTATGCTAAAAACTTTATTTTTCCTCTTGCATTCTGTCGGAATCGTGCTATAATAGTAAGGCAATCGTTTCCAAGGCCGCTCGAGGGGGTAGCCGATATTGAAGGTTGTGA
>OGPY01002491.1_pt1 | contig 11235 bp, 9 predicted proteins | sample 1553121 | NCBI WGS metagenome assembly OGPY01 (sample SAMEA2580004, study PRJEB22360) | human gut metagenome
CCTCGCAGAGGGTCATCAGCGCCTCGATGTCGTCGCCCGCCTCGAACAGCAGCCGGCGCACGGCCGAGTCGGTCACGAGGTCCTCCGAGAGGATGATGGGCCGCAGGTGAAGGAACACGAGCTTCTGCACGAACTTCATGTGCTCGTTGAGCGGCAGTTTCAGCTGGCGGAAAATCGCCGGGACCATCTTCGAGCCGAGCACCTCGTGGCCGTGGAAGGTCCAGCCCACACGGGGATCGTAGGCCTTCGTGAGCGGCTTGGCGATGTCGTGCAGCACGGCGGCCCAGCGCAGCCACAAATCGCCGCTGCGGCGCGCCACGTTGTCCACGACCTTGAGCGTATGGAGGAAATTGTCCTTATGGGCGTGGCGGCCCCGCTTCTCCACCCCCTTGAGGTTGTGCATCTCGGGAAAAATCCGCTCCAGCAGCCCGGTGAGTTCCAGCAACTCGAAGCCCATCGAAGGGACGGGCGAAAGGACGATCTTGTTGAGTTCGGTGACGATGCGTTCGCGCGAGACGATGCGGATGCGTTCGGCATTGCGGCGGATCGCCTCGAAGGTCTCTTCCTCGATGGTGAAGCCCAGCTGCGAGGCGAACCTGACGGCGCGCATCATGCGCAGAGGGTCGTCGGAAAAGGTGACGTCGGGATCGCACGGCGTGCGGATGATGCACTCTTCGAGGTCCGACATCCCGTCGAAAGGATCGACCAGCTCGCCGAACGTGGCCCCGTTCAGCGACCACGCCATGGCGTTGATCGTGAAGTCGCGCCGCCGCTGGTCGTCCGCCAGCGTGCCAGGTTCGACCTCGGGTTTGCGCGAATCGCGGGTGTAGGACTCCCGGCGCGCCCCCACGAACTCAACTTCGACATTCCGGGCGCGGACCATCGCCGTGCCGAAAGTCTTGAAGACCGAGACCTTCGCCTTCAGTTCGCGCGCGAGCGCCTCGGCCAGCGCAATGCCGCTGCCCACGACCACCACGTCGATGTCGGTCGAAGGCCGTCGCAGGTAGTGATCGCGCACATAGCCGCCGACGACGAAAGCCTGCACGCCCTGCTCGTCGGCAAGGCGCGAAATCCGCCGGAATATGGGATTCGACAACGGCACGCGGCTACTTCACGTGTTGCTTGATCGCATCCCGCCACACCACGTAACCCTCGCCCGTCAGGTGCAGGCCGTCGTTGGTGTAACGCTTGTCCAGCCGCCCCTCGTGGTCGGCCAGCGCCCCCCAGACATCGAGGTAGGTGACTTCCTTCTCGTCGCACAGCGCTTCGAGCCGCTTGTTCAGCGGCACGATCTGACGGCCGTGCTCGTAGTGGTTCCTGAACTTGGCGAAAGACTCGCCATTGACGGGCAGGATGCTCTGCACATAGATCTTCGTCCAGCGCGACTCGGACTGGAAACGGTCGATGAGCCGGGCCACGTTGGCCACGATCTCGTCGGGCGAAACGCCGGCCGCCAGGTCGTTGACGCCGATCATCAGAAACAGTTTCTTGGGATGCCCCCCGACGATCGGGTCGAGACGGTCGAGCAGCCACCCCGAGCGGTCGCCGCTGATGCCGCGGTTCTTGACGTGGCGGTTGTTGAACAGCTCGGCCCACTCGCAGCCGTCGGTGATCGAGTTGCCCAGGAACACGATGTCGCTCGAATAGACCGGGAGCACCTCGAAAAGGCTGCGCCGCTGGAGGTTGTATTCGCTCTGCGCAAAGGCCGTGCACGCGGTGAACAGCGCGGCGGCAAGGATCAGGATGCGTTTCATAGTCGTCAGAATTTAAGTTCGCGCCGGTAGAGCTGCACGGTGTTTTCCAGCCCGTAGTAGAGGGCGTCGCAGATCAGCGCATGGCCGATCGACACCTCGTCGGTCCACGGAATGCGTTCGGCGAACCAGCGCAGGTTCTCCAGCGAAAGGTCGTGGCCGGCGTTCAGCCCCAACCCCTGCCGGCGAGCCTCTTCGGCGGCGGCCAGATAGGGAGCGACGGCCCGCTGCGGGTCGTCGGTATATTCGCGCGCATAGGCTTCGGTGTAGAGTTCCACCCGGTCGGCGCCGCAGGCCTTCGCCCCGGCGACCATCTCGGCCACGGGGTCCACAAAAACCGAGACCCGGATGCCCTTCGCGTGGAAGCGCGCCGTCACGTCGGTCAGGAATGCGCGGTTGGCCAGAGTGTCCCACCCGGCGTTCGAGGTGATGGCATCGTGGGCGTCGGGAACCAGCGTCACCTGCGCAGGGACCACCTCCAGCACCAGGTCGATGAAACCCGGGATGGGGTTGCCCTCGATGTTCAGCTCGGTCGTGAGCGCCCGTTTGAGATCGCGCACGTCGTCGTAACGGATATGCCGCGCATCGGGACGCGGATGGACCGTGATGCCCTCGGCGCCGAAACGCTCGATGTCCAGCGCGGCGCGGACCACGTCGGGCAGATTGCCGCCCCGCGAATTGCGCACCACGGCGATCTTATTGATGTTAACGCTTAACTTTGTCATAATTCTACGCTGTTTCACGGAATGCGGAACGCGATCCGGACAAGCTCAAATAAATTTGGCGCATCGCTCTCCTTTCCGTATATTTGCCGGAGATATGCCACATCCCGGCGCCTTGCCGGGCCGAAAAGGCCTCGGATCGTTCCGGCGTGGTAAAGTTACTTATTTTTTCGAAACTCCGCCGATGAAAATCATACTTTTTTCCCGCGCGCAGATCGCCCACACCCCCGAGGAGATCCGCCAGCTGATCGGAACGATCGGAGCTTTCGGCTTCGATTACGCCGTCAACGAGGAGTTCGCCCCCCTGGTGGAGCAGGCCACGGGAACGGCGCTCCCGCCCGAAAGGATCTACGGCCGCTACATCGGCAAACAGCCTGCCGAAACCGTCATGGTCTGCTACGGAGGCGACGGAACGCTGCTCGAAGGGGTGCACCGTCTCTGCGGCGCGCCGATTCCCGTCATGGGCATCAACGCCGGACACCTGGGGTTTCTGACCAGCGCCCCGAGCAACGGGCTGAACCTGATCTTCCGCGAGATAGCCGAAGGCAACATCGCGACCGAGCCGCGCTCGATGCTGCGCGTCACGGGCGAATTCGCCCGACAGCCCGAATCGCAGCTGGCGCTCAACGAATTCACCGTGCAGCGCCACGGCGCAGGGATGATCTCGGTGGAGACCTACGTCGACCGGCAGATGGTGGCCACCTACCACGGAGACGGGGTGATCGTCTCGACGCCCACCGGATCGACGGCCTATTCGCTCAGCGCCGGAGGTCCCGTCGTGGCCCCGACGTGCCAGTGCCTGGTCATCTCGCCCCTGGCCCCCCACAACCTCACGATGCGCCCGGTGGTGATCCCCGACACGGGCGTCATCACGCTCAACGTGGACGCCCGGCGGGCGGACGCCTTCGTCACGCTGGACAACCGGACCTACCCCGTTTCGCACGGCGCGTCGTTCACCGTGGAGCGGGCCGAACAGACGATTTTTTTGGCCGTGCCGCACAATATATCATTTTACGACACGTTACGGAATAAGATGATGTGGGGAATCGACATCCGCAGTTAATCATTTATCGCATTTTTCCACAAGTTAACAGAATTTTTCCCTATATTTGTGCCCTAATATGAGCGATCAGAAACGCATACCGCAACACGTCGCCATCATCATGGACGGCAACGGCCGCTGGGCCGAGTTGCGCGGCAAAGAGCGTTACGAAGGTCACGCAGCGGGTGTCGAACCCGTGCGGGCGTCGTTGCGCGCCGCGGCGCGCTGGGGCGTGAAGTACCTGACGCTCTATGCGTTCTCGACCGAAAACTGGGGACGGCCCGCGGAGGAAGTGGACTCCCTGATGGAGCTTTTCTGCAAAAGCGTCGTCAACGAAACGCCCGAACTGATCCGCCAGGGCGTCGAGGTGCGCATGATCGGCGACCGGAGCCGTTTTTCGGAGAAGGTCCGCAGCTACCTGGCCATGGCCGAGGAGCAGACTGCGGGAGGACGGACGCTGACGCTGATCCTGGCGCTCAACTATTCGTCGCGGAGCGAAATAACGCACGCCGTGCAGCAGATCGCGCAACGCGTGGAGGCCGGCCAGATCGCCCCGTCGGAGATTTCCGAAGAGACGATCAGCACCGCGCTCTACACGGCCCCCTACCCGAACCCCGACCTGATCGTCCGCACCAGCGGCGAACAGCGGTTGAGCAATTTCCTGCTGTGGCAGGCCTCCTACGCCGAACTGTGGTTCCCCGAAGTGCTGTGGCCCGACTTCACGGAGGAGGAGTTCGACCGCGCGATGGAGGAATACGCACGGCGCGATCGCCGCTTCGGACTGGTTAAATAGATGACTTTAGACTATATTTAATAGATGAATTATTCCGGTAAGATATTCACGGCAGCAGCTGCCCTCGTGCTATGCTGCTCGAATATATTCGCCCAGGAGCAGAATCCGCAGGACACGACGGCGGCTCCGAAGCCTGCGATTTCAGAAAACGCCCCGATGTTCCGAAGCGAGGGCGAACCCAGGCTCTATTACATCCGCGACGTCAACGTCCACGGCGTGCAATACCTCAACCCCGAGATCCTCAAGTCGTCTGCCGGACTGATCGCAGGCGACTCGGTCTACCTGCCGAGCAACTTCATCTCCAACGCCATTTCACGGCTCTGGAGCCAGCGTTTTTTCTCGGACGTGAAGATCGGCGCCGAGATCGAGGGCGACAGCCTCGACCTGGAGGTCTTCCTCAAGGAGCGTCCCCGCGTCTACAACTGGGAGTTCGAGGGCATTTCGAAGGGCAAGAAGAAGGACCTGCTGGAAAAGCTCAAACTCAAGCGCGGAAGCGAACTCTCGGACTACGTCATCGACAAGAACAAGAAGCTCATCCATAACTACTGGGCCGAAAAGGGATTCCGCAATACGGAGGTGGACGTGCGTATCGACAACGACACGCTGCGCCCGGGACAGGCCGTGACGGTGACCTTCCTGATCGACCGCAAGGAGAAAGTGAAGATCGGCAAGATCAACTTCGTCGGCAACGAGCAGTTCAACGACAAGCGCCTGCGCCGCACGTTCAAAAAGACCCACCAGAAGTCGATCAACTTCTTCAAGGGGACCAAACTCAACGAGAACGACTACGAGGCGGACAAGGAGCTGCTGATCGACTTCTACAACTCGCGGGGCTACCGCAATGCCACCATCATACGCGACTCGATCTACCCGATCAACGAAAAACGGCTGGGCATCGACCTCGAAGTGTCGGAAGGCAACAAATACTACATCCGCAACGTCTCGTGGGTGGGCAACTCGGTCTATGAAACCGAAGGGCTGCAACAGATGTTCGGCGTCAAGAAGGGCGACATCTACGATAAGAAGACGATGCACAAGCAGCTGGGCATCGGCAAGGAGACCGATCCCGAAGCGACATCCGTGTCGTCGCTCTATCAGAACGAAGGCTACCTGATGTCGCAGATCGAACCCGCCGAGACGATCATCGGCGCGGACTCAATCGACGTCGAGGTCAAGGTGTTCGAGGGCAAGCAGTTCACCATCAACGAGGTGGGGATCACGGGCAACCAGCGGGTCGATGACGAGGTGATCCGCCGCGAGCTGGACACCCGTCCGGGCGAACTCTACAACCGCGCGCTGCTGATGCGCACCATCCGCCTGCTGGGTTCGATGGGACACTTCAACCCCGAGGCCATCATGCCCGACATCAAGCCCGTGTCGAACGAGCTGGTGAACGTGAACTGGCCCCTCGAGGAGCAGGCTTCCGACCAGTTCAACATCGCCGGCGGCTGGGGCTCCGGAACGTTCGTGGGCTCGGTGGGCATCACGCTGAACAACCTCTCGGTGCGCAACTTCTTCAAGAAGGGGGCCTGGAGGCCCTACCCGATGGGACAGAACCAGCGGCTTTCGATCTCGGCCCAGACCAACGGAACCTATTACAAGGCGCTCGCGCTGAGTTTCACCGACCCCTGGATGGGCGGCCGGAAACCCAACTCGTTCACCATCTCGGGGCACATCTCCGAACAAAACGACGCCTACTATATCTGGCAGAGCGCCACACGCTATTTCCGGACGTACGGCGTCGCCGCCGGTCTGGGCAAGCGTCTGACGTGGCCCGACCCCTACTTCACCTTCTATGCCGAAGCGAGCTACGAGCGCTATTCGCTGAAGAACTGGACCGGATTCGTCGTCGAGAACGGCAATTCGAACCTGCTGTCGCTCAAGCTGGTCCTCTCGCGCAACTCGGTCGATCAGCCGATCTACCCGCGCCGCGGTTCGGAATTCACCGCCTCGGTACAGGCCACGCTGCCCTATTCGCTCTGGGACGGCAAGGATTACAGCGACGACTCGATGAGCGATCAGGAGCGTTACCGCTGGATCGAGTTCCACAAGTGGCAGTTCAAGGCGCAGTGGTTCCAGGCGCTCTCGGGCAACTCGAATCTCGTGCTGATGCTCAAGGCCGAAATGGGTTACCTCGGCAGCTACAACAAACACAAGGTGTCGCCGTTCAACCGTTACGAGGTCGGTGGCGACGGCATGTCGGGCTACAATATCTACGGTATCGACATCATCTCGATGCGCGGTTACGAGGACGGCGCGCTCGATCCGTCGAGCTACTATTCGCGCGGATACAACAAATATACGGCCGAACTGCGCTACCCGGTCATCCTGAAGCCTTCGTCGCAGATCTACGTGCTGGGCTTCCTCGAGGGCGGTAACGCGTTCGACTCGTGGAAGAGTTTCTCGCCGTTCAAGATCAAGCGTGCGGCCGGTTTCGGCGTGCGGCTCTACCTGCCGGTGGTGGGTATGCTCGGCATCGACTGGGGTTACGGATTCGATCCCCCCGCCAATTCGACCAAGAAGAGCGGCAGTCAGTTCCACTTTGTCATGGGCCAGCAGTTCTAAAATCTGCGGCGTGGCAATAAATTTGGAAGAAAAGAGTTATATTTATGGTACGGTTCCGGAGAATCCGGTCCCGGGAAACGACTAAAAAGACCAAAGACTATGAAACGGCTGATTTTGATTGCGGCGTTCCTGCTGACCGCCGGCGCGCTTTCGGCGCAGAACTACATAATCGTGAACAGCGAGAAGGTCTTCAAATCCGTCGAGGCCTACAATACGGCGATTTCCGATCTGGATTCGCTCGCCAAGCAGTACCAGGAGCAGGTCGATGCCAAGTTCGACGAGGTGGAGACGCTCTACAACAACTACATGGCGCAGAAAGCTTCGCTTTCGGCTTCGGCCCGTCAGGCCCGCGAGGCGCTGATCCTGGCCCGCGAGAAGGAGGCGCAGCAGTTCCAGGAGAGCCTTTTCGGGCAGGAGGGCGTCCTGATGCAGAAACGGCTCGAGCTGATCCAGCCGATTCAGAAACGGGTGTTCGCGGCCATCGAGGCGTATGCCGGGCAGGCGGGCGCCGATCTGGTGCTCGATTCGTCGAATAACCCCACGCTGCTTTACAACAACCCTTCGGTGGAGCGTACGCAGCAGGTGATCGAGGCACTGAAATGAAAATCCGACATCAAAACAATTAACCGATAAAATTTTATGAAAAAGGCACTTAAACTGACCCTTGCCGTTGCGCTGATGATGGGCGCGACATCGCTTTACGCACAGAAATTCGGACGGATCAATTCCCAGGAAATCGTCATGGCGATGCCTGAGACCAAGGAGATGCAGACCAATCTGGAGACCTTCGGGAAGGAGTTGAATGAGAATATCGAGACGATCAACGTCGAGTTCAACAACAAGTTGCAGGAGTACCAGAAGACAGCCAATACGCTGACCGATGCCGTCCGCGAGATGAAGGCCAAGGAGCTGGAGGATTTGCAGCGCCGCAGCCAGGAGTTCCAGCAGATGGCCCAGCGCGACTATGCGAAGAAGCAGGAGGAACTGCTCCAGCCGATTATCGAGAAAGCCAAGGCTGCCATCGACAAGATCGCCGCTGCGGGCGGCTATCTCTTCGTGTTCGACACCTCGGCCGGTTCGCTGGCCTATTTCGACGAGGCCGCGCTGACGGACCTCGCTCCCGAGGTGCGCAAGGAGCTGGGCATTACCGACGCCCCGGCAGCCGCTCCGGCAGCCCCGGCCGACGCTTCGAAATAATTCCGCACGCGGGGCGGAGGATTTTTCCGCCCGGCGGCGGACCGCATGGCCGGACCCTTTCGGGGGTCCGGTTTTTCATTGGTTCGAAAGTGGTCCGTAATTCTTCGAATTGTCCTAAAACAGTTCTTTTCGGCCCTATTTATGCGGATTATTGCTATATTTGTCAAAATGTCAGCGAACAGTGAGATGAACAAGATAAACGAAGAGACTCCGATCACGAGTTTCACCCTGAACGATTTGCTTTCGATGTCCGGCAGCCGGAGCCGGCTCGGGCTGATGAGCTCCTGCCTCGCGGCGAACAGCGCTTCGGTGATGCAGACTTTCCGCTATCCGTGCCGGATCGATGCCTTCATTATCGGCGTGGGAACCGAAGGCGAGGCGACCGTGTCGTTCAACCTGCGCGAATACAAGCTCCAGAAAGACACCCTGTTCGTATCGACTCCGAAAAACATAGTCCAGGTCCATTCTTCGGGGCATTTCCGGTGTCATATCGTCCATGTCTCTCCCGGTCTGCTGGAACAGATCAGCGTCGATACCAAGCGTATGATGCCGCTTTTCCTGAAGATCGCGATGCATCCCTGCCTGGGGCTGACGCCTGAAGAGGCCCGGACCGTGCGGGAGTTCATTTCGTTGATCGAACGGGTGACCGACGGGCCGGAGACTCCGTTCGGAATGGAGGTCGTCGGCGGGCTGATCGGCGCCACGATCTACAAGGTCGGGGATATTCTGGCGCATTATCTGGCCGAGCATCCCGAGGTCGAGAACCCCGTGCACAGCCGGGCCGAGGAGTATTTCCGACAGTTCATGCAGTTGCTCGGCGAACACTACAAGGAGGAGCGCAGCGTCGGATTCTATGCCCGGAAGCTCTGCATCACGCCCAAGTACCTCACGACGCTCATCAAGCAGATCAGCGGCAAATCCGTCTCGGAATGGATCGACAGCTACGTGATCCTCGAGGCCAAGACGCTGCTCAAATACTCGAACATGAGCGTACAGGAGATCTCCTACTATCTGAATTTTCCGAACCAGTCCTTCTTCGGCAGCTATTTCAAACGCAATACCGGCATGTCGCCTTCGCAGTACAAGACGATGATATGATGACGGAACACCCCCGCAGCCATGACGGCTGGGGGTGTTTCATGTCGGGCGGGATAGTTGTCCGGGCCGGGATTTGCCGTCCGTGCGTGTGCACGGCGGCATGCCGTTTGGCGCGATGTACGGATTCCGCGTCAGGCCTCGTCGGGCGCCTTGTCCCGCGAGAACTTGATGCCCAGCTCGTAGAGCAGGTACAGCGGCAGGAAGACGATCATCAGCGTGAACGGATCGCCCGAAGGGGTGATGATGGCCGAGAGCACCAGCAGGACGACGACGGCGTGCCGCCGGTATTTCTTGAAGAACGACTTGGTGACGAGTCCCATCTTGGAGAGAAGCCACGCCAGCAGCGGCAGTTCGAAGACGATTCCCATGATGAATATGAGCATCAGGAAGTTGCCCATATAGGAAGTCAGCGAAATCTGATTGACGATCGTCGTGCTGAGCTGGTATTCCGTGAGGAAGCGGAACGTGAAGGGGAAAACCAGACAGTAGCCCACGGCGCATCCCAGGAAGAACATGCCCGTGCCGAAGACGAAGGCCCAGCCGACGTTCTTTTTCTCGTCGTCGAACAGCGCGGGCTGCACGAACTGCCAGATTTCGAAGACCAGGTAGGGGAACATGAGCACCAGCGCGAACCAGAACGACGTGCTGATATGGGTCAGGAATTGCGAGGCGACGTTGATGTTGATGATCTCCACATGGTAGTTGTCGTCGCTGAAGTCGGGGAAGAAGGGGCCCAGACTGCCCAGTTTCGAGAGCCAGCGGTACAACGGGAAATCGGCGGTCGTCGGTGCCAGCACGATGTGATCGAACAGGTAGGGCATGGCGCAGAAGCAGACGACCATGAACAGGAACAGGACGGCCACCACGCGGATCAGTACCCAGCGCAGCGCTTCGAGGTGTCCCCAGAACGTCATATCCTTGTCTTCCATTCTTTTCTTGCGGGTTTCGGTTGGCTCCGCCGGCCGGTTCCGGGCGGCGGAAATTGCGTTGTTTGCGGTGTCGGCACGCCCGTTTGCGGGCCGCTGCGGACGCTCCGGGCGGAAAAACAACATCTCCGGCTATCCGACCGATAGCCGGAGATGCTCTGCCGGGACCGGATTTACTTGCTGTAGGATGCCTTGACGAAGGGTGCCTCCATCAGGTAGTCCAGACTCATCCTGACGCTCTTCTCGACGTCGTAGCTGTACTGCTCGACTTCGACGACGATCTGCTCCACGCCGGCGACGTCGGCATTGCGGAAGATGGCGTCGAAACCGACCATGCCGCTCTGTCCGATCTCACGGAGGTCCTTGATGTGGAGCATCTTGAACCGTCCGGGGTATTTGTGGAACAGGTCCACCGGGCTGTTCTGGCCGATAACCACCCAATATACGTCCATCTCGAAGAGGACGTTCTCCGGATCGGTGTGCCGGATCATGTACTCCAGCATCACCTGGTCCTCGATCTTCTGGAATTCGAAGGCGTGGTTGTGGTAGCCGTACTTGATGCCGTTCTCGCGGCAGCGCTTGCCGATCTCGTTGAAGTAGTCGCAGTAAACCTGCAACTCCTTGAGCGATTTGAGGAAGGGCATCGAGGGGGTTACGAGGTACTTCATGCCTGCGGCCTTGTGGGCGGCGATGCACTCGTCCCACCACTTGAGGGACTCCGAGAAGTCGCCGCTCGCCAGCTCCTCGTCCGAGAGGTTGCGCGTGCAGTGCGACGAGAGTACCTTCATGCCGACGGCCTCGACGTCGGCCTTGAACTGTTCGGGCGTCTGTCCGTAGAATTTGCCGTCGTTGTAGCTGGCGGCCTCCACGGAGGAGTAGCCCATGTCGGCGAGGTCTTTCAGCACCTTCTTGTAGTCGTGCTGGTTCTGTCCGAAACTGCCGATCAGGTCGCGGACGGAGTAGAGCTGGATGGCTATGTCTTTCTTGGGGGCCTTTTTGGCCGATGCGGCGTCGGGCGCGAAGGCTGCGATGCACGCGAGCAGGCCGAGTGCCATGAATTGCGTTTTCATCGTTCGGGTTGGTTTTCGGGAAACGGTCGCCGGGCCGTCTCCCGTCCGGAATGTTCCACGGACGGGAGACG
>OGPY01002496.1_pt1 | contig 11217 bp, 7 predicted proteins | sample 1553121 | NCBI WGS metagenome assembly OGPY01 (sample SAMEA2580004, study PRJEB22360) | human gut metagenome
GTATCCTCCTCTTCCTCATCCTCATTTCCGATATTGGCTCCAAAACGACTTACGCTCAATATGATCCCGAAATAGATACAAGAAATAAGCGTAGACGTACCACCCCGGCTCACCAACGGCATCGGTTGCCCGGTAACGGGCACTAAATTCACAGCTACCGCCATATTCGCCAAAGCTTGGACTACCACCAGCAACCCACATCCCAACACTAGGAATTTCGGGAATGATTTATCACATTTCCGGGCGATCATCCCAACCCGCACTAGCAACATTATATAAAGCAACAGTACAAAGATTCCCCCAACGATACCCAGTTCCTCTATGATAATCGCATAGATAAAATCTGAATACGCCTGTGGCAGGAAGTCACGCTGTTGGCCATGTCCGGGCATCTGCCCAAATACGCCTCCCCTAGCAATAGCTATCTTCGCATGGGTTACCTGATAATTATCATCGGTTATCTTATACGTACCACTCTCATCCAAATTATCCTTATGCCCGTCGAAGAAACGCTCCAAACGCCCCTGCCAAGTAACGAATCGATCCGGCAAATACTGGGTAATAGCGGCCGGCGTAAACTTAAGCAACGCCAAGAACAATACCAACGCCAACATCAAGATACCCGCCAGCTTCGCCAACTTACCAAATGGCAACTGACCGATAAACATCATCAGGAAACAAACCCCGAATAGCATAAACGCCGTAGAAAAGTTCTCCGGCAGAATCAAGACACAGGTCAGTCCTACCCCAATCAGTATATACTTAAAAATCTGGTTCTCCGTTAATTTCCCCCGTTTGCTGAGCAAGAAAGCGACAAACACGACACAAGCCAGCTTCCCAAACTCCGAAGGCTGGAACTGTATCCCCATGATTTCCAGCCATCGATGCGCATCATTAGCGTCCACGCCGATAAAGGGCGTCACGATCAACATCAACATCGAGACCGGCAATAATATAATAAACGCAGAAAAGAAGCGACACGGTATATTATGCAACAGCAATACCATGACGAAACCTCCCAATAAAAAGGTGGCGTGCCGTACGATAGGCGCCCAGTGATTCGCGTTCTTATAAGCGATCGTACTGGTCGCACTGAACACCTCCACCACCGATATAAGACACAGGAACATGAAGATGATCCATATCACCCGGTCGCCCTTAAACAGTTTACTCGCCAGATCCATTTTATCCTTTATTACAAATTACGTACGCAAGCCTTGAACTGATCGCCCCGATCCTCATAGCTCTTGAACAGGTCGAAGCTGGCGCAACAAGGAGAGAGCAATACCGTATCTCCCTTATGAGCCATCTTATAAGCTTTCGCCACAGCCTCTTCCATCGAGCGGGCGTCTTCTATATTCGCCACTTTCCCGTCGAAGAACGCATGCAGTTTCGTATTATCCACACCCATGAAAATCAATGAATGCACCTTTTTACTCACTAGTTCCTCGATCTCCGAGTAATCATTCCCTTTATCCGTGCCCCCTAAGATCAAAACGACCGGAGTCGTCATACTCTGCAAAGCATACCAACAAGAGTTTACGTTCGTAGCTTTCGAGTCATTAATATAATCAACACCACGCACGCGAAGCACCTTTTCCAAACGGTGCTCAACCCCCGTAAAATCACTGAGTGAGGCACGTATTTTCTCATCATGAATGTCCACGATCTTGGACGCTATCCCCGAAGCCAAAGAGTTATACAGGTTATGCGTACCAGTCAATGCCAATAGGTCTTGTTCCATCGTAAATGTTCCGTTTGCCGTTTCAATAACTACTTGATTATTTTCCGTATATCCCTTCATGCCGTTCTCATGTGTCTCGGCGAATGGGTAAAGAGTAGCCTCAGGATGCCGTTTGGCGATCTCACGGGCTATGATCGGGTCATCGTTCCAGAAAATGAAGGCGTCGTCCTTCGTCTGATTTTGCAAGATGCGGAACTTAGCGTCTACATAATTCTGCATCTCATAGTTATAACGGTCCAGATGATCCGGTGTTATATTCAATATAATAGCGATATCCGCTTTAAAGTCGTACATATTATCCAGTTGGAAACTGCTCAACTCGATCACGTAGACCGCATGTGGATCTTCCGCAACCTGAAGCGCCAAGCTGTTTCCGACATTTCCGGCCAAGCCCACGTCCACGCCCGCTTCTTTCAAGATATGATACGTAAGCATCGTCGTTGTCGTCTTGCCGTTGCTACCCGTGATGCAAATCATCTTCGAGTCCGTATACCTTCCGGCAAACTCGATCTCGGAGATGATCGGCGTACCTTGCTTCTTCAATAACTGTATGATAGGAGCCTTGTCGGGAATACCCGGGCTCTTGACAATTTCGTCGGCATTCAAGATGTCGGCTTCGGTATGCTGTCCCTCTTCCCAACGAATCCCGTGGTTGTCCAGCATCTCCTTATACTTAGGTTTGATAGACGATTTATCGGACACGAACACGTCAAATCCTTTCGCCTTCGCCAAGACAGCGGCTCCCGCACCACTCTCCCCGGCCCCTAATATAACCATTCTCTTACTCATCTTTTATCTCATCTTTAACGTAACTATCGTCATAACAGCCAAAATAATACCGATCAACCAGAAACGGACCACGATCTTCGATTCAGGCACGACATTGAACGGCTTTTGGATCAACGCCTGTATACCCGCGTTTCCCGGCTTCTGGAAATGATGGTGTAAAGGAGCCATCTTGAAGATACGGCGACCTTCCCCATACTTCTTCTTCGTATATTTAAAGTAGGCCACTTGCAACATGACCGATATATTCTCCACCAAGAAAATACCGCAAAGGATCGGAATCAACAACTCCTTACGGATGATGATCGCGAAAACAGCGATAATACCTCCCAAGGTCAAGCTCCCCGTATCTCCCATAAATACTTGGGCCGGATACGAGTTGTACCATAAGAAACCGACCGTGGCACCGATAAAGGCAGCGGCATAAACCACCAACTCCTCCGCACCGGGTATAAACATGATATTCAAGAACGAGGCGAACTCAAAGTGGGATGACATATAGGCCAAAATACCGAGAGCCACCCCAATGATCGCCGATGTTCCGGCAGCCAAGCCGTCCAGTCCATCCGTCATATTGGCTCCGTTCGACACGGCTGTCACCACAAAGATCACCATCAGCACGAACACCAGCCATGCGGCCTCCTCCTTATAATCGCCCGCCCAGTTCACCAAATTGGCGTAATCGAAATTATTGTTTTTCAAGAACGGGATGGTCGTCTTTGTCGATTTGGTCTCCACCGTATGATAACGCACCTCCTCGATCACGTTATCATGGCGCACCTCCATATTCTCCTTGATCACCACATCCGGGCTCATGAACAATACCAAGCCAACGATCAAGCCCAGTCCTACCTGCCCGACGATCTTGAAACGTCCGTGCATACCTTCCTTATTCTTCTTGAATACCTTGATATAATCATCCGCGAATCCCAAGGCACCCAGCCAGACCGTAGTCACCAACATCAATATCACATAGATATTATTCAGCTTGGCACACAGTAAAGTCGGGATCAATATAGCGATAATAATGATAATACCTCCCATCGTCGGCGTTCCCTTCTTGCTCATCTGGCCCTCCAGCCCAAGATTTCTCACCGTCTCGCCGATCTGCAACATTTGCAACTTATCGATGATACGCCGGCCGATCGCCGTAGAGATAAACAAGGACAAGATCAAGGCCAACCCCGAGCGGAAAGATACGTACTTAAACATACCCGCTCCCGGGAAATCCAACTGATCCAAATAATTAAAAAGATAATAAAGCATGTCGTCTTAAATATTATGATTGTTGTGTCGAAAAAATCTCGCGTAACTTCTCACGGTCGTCAAAGTGCTGTTTCACCCCCTTGATCTCCTGATAGTCTTCGTGGCCTTTTCCGGCAACAAGGATCACATCCCCTTTCTTCGCCAACATCGTAGCGGTCTTGATCGCTTGCGTACGGTCCGTGATACATAAGGTACGTTCCATATCCATTTTCGTCAATCCGGCTACCATATCGTTAATAATATCATCCGGTTCCTCAAAGCGCGGGTTATCGGAAGTCAGAATTACCTGATCGCTCAGCTTGACAGCCTCTTTCGCCATCAGCGGGCGTTTCCCCTTGTCCCGGTTTCCCCCGGCACCTACCACGGTAATGATACGTCCTTTCCCATCCAATACCTCATGAATGCCATTCAGTACATTCGTCAAGGCATCCGGTGTGTGAGCATAATCCACGATCGCCGTATAACCGAGCGGAGACTGGATCGTCTCGAAGCGACCGGATACGGAGCGAAGCGTGCTCAGCACGATCAACACCTCCTCGGGATCTTTCCCTAAAGAAACCGCAGCACCATACACGGCCAGCAAGTTATAAGCGTTGAAACGTCCCACGAAATGCACCATAACCTCCCGACCGTTAATGATCAAGTCTGTACCCTCGAAATGAGATTCCAATATCTTTCCCTTGAAATCGGCCAAGGTACGCAAGGAATAGGTCAGCTTCTTCGCCTTCGTATTCTGCAACATCACCAAGCCGGATTTATCATCGGCATTCGTCAAGGCAAAAGTCCCGGCAGGCAGGTCATCGAAGAATTTCTTCTTCGCTTTCAAGTAATTCTCCACGGTCTTATGGTAATCCAAATGATCGCGGGTCAGGTTCGTGAAAATCCCCCCGTCGAAAGACAAGCCGCTGATGCGCCGCTGATCGATCGAATGAGAGCTAACCTCCATAAAAGCATACTCGCATCCGGCCTCTACCATCCGGGCCATCAAGGAATGAAGCGTAAGCGGGTCCGGTGTCGTATGATCCGTCGGTACCGCCTCGCCATCTATATAATTACATACCGTGGAAAGCAATCCCACCTTATGCCCCATCTTCCGGAACATCTCATATAATAAGGTAGCGATCGTAGTCTTCCCGTTCGTACCCGTCACGCCCACCAGCATCAATTTCCGGGAAGGATCGCCATACCAGCGGGAAACCAAAAGACCTAGTGCCTCCGCCGAATCCTTCACCACGATAAACGAGCATCTCCCCTCCAAATAGGACGGAGTCTCCTCGCATACGATAGCGACAGCCCCTTTCTCTATGGCGCTGTCCATATAGGCATGGCCATCCACGGCCGTACCTCTCACAGCGACAAACAAAGACCCTTTCGTCACCCGACGAGAGTCTGATTGAATATTCGTGATATCCACATTATCCGCCCCCATCAACATAGGAGCTTCCAACGCACCGATTAAATCCCTTAGTTCCATACCTATTTCAATGTTAATAATACGGTCTGCCCCTTAGACACTCGCTGTCCGGGTTGAATACTCTGCGAAACGACCCGTCCGACACCCGACAAAGAGACACGCAGACCGGCTTGCTCCAACAAGAAAACCGCATCTTTAGCACCCATGCCGACTACCCGGGGTACCAATCCTTCCCGAATCGTCAGATCGCTCAATTTCACTTTATTCTCTTCTTGCTCGGCAGAAGCTACGACCCACTTTGTCTCCAAACTGTCCGTATCCGCCTTAATATCCAATTCATCTAATACGTCCTCTACCGCCCTCAGATCGCCGCCTTTCACACGAGGTACCATCACGGCCATCGAATCCCGTTCCATATCCCGGACATCGAACGACATATGGCTGGCGTATATCTTCTCGGCGATCGCACGCACCACGCCTCCCGACATCGTACCACCCGAAGGATAACCGATACGAGGACGGCGGATCACCACGATACAAGAATACTTCGGATGATCGGCCGGGAAATAGCCACAGAAAGAGACTTGGTGCCCGCTCGTACGGTAGACACCGCCCGTAGCGATCTGCGCCGTACCGGTCTTTCCGGCGATCCGGACAATATCCGAATGAACCGCCTTACCGGTCCCTTTCTCCACGACTCCCAGCAACATATCTTTTATCAACGCCAGCGTATGATCCGAGCAGATCGAAGAGTTGATCACCTCCGTGGAAAAACTCTGCACGGTCTTGCCGTTATGTAAGATCTCTTTCGTAAACATCGGGCGAACCATCTTTCCGTTGTTCGCGATCGCGTTAAAGAACGCCAGCGTATTGATCGGCGGTACCTGCGTCTCGTAACCGAACGACATCCAAGGCAAAGTGGTCTTGGACCAATAACGGGTCGTATCATCCGGACGACGTATCTTGGCACGTCCCGCCCCCGGTATCTCCAAACGAAGATCCGCGTTCATACCGATACGGTACAGTCCCTCTACGAACTTTGTCGGGTTATCCGAATAACCTTTCAAAATCGTCTTGGCTACACCGATATTAGAGGAATACCAAATCGCCTGCTCCACCGAGATCCGACCGTATCCGCCTTTATTCATATTATGGTCCGTCATGCGGGCCCCCTTATACATATATATACCATTGCCTACATCGACCGTATCTCCCGGATTGCATAAACCATCCTCCAAGGCCACCATGATAGAGGCCACCTTGAAAGTAGAGCCCGGCTCGATCTCGTCCGCCACGGCATGATTCTTCGTCTCGCCATATACGCCCTCACGGATACGCCCCATATTCGTGATCGCCTTGATCTCTCCGGTCTCGACCTCCATCACGACAGCCGTACCAGACTCGGCATCGATCGCCTTCAATTTATCGACCAGCGATTTCTCGGTTATATCCTGTATATTAATATCGATCGTGGTACGGATATCCATGCCATCCACCGGGTCCACCTCAATCACGTTCGTCCAGCCTCCACCGACACGGCGAACGGAGCTCAACCCGGCCTGCCCCCGCAGGAGCGAATCGTATTGCAACTCCAATCCATTCTTCCCCTTCGTAGTACCACCCTCCTCGATCTCTCCGTAGATATCACCGATCGTACGAGACGCCAAGGTCCCGAAAGGTTTCTGGCGCTGTACCATCTCCTTCGTATAAAAACCACTCTTATAACGTCCCAGACGAAGAAACGGGAACTTACGGATCTCCTTCAAATCCGAATACGAGACCTTCCCCGCGTAAATCGGGAACTGGCGGCTTTTACCGCTCAGCCCTTTCAGCAGATAAGCCTTATAGCCCGCCGGCGTACGATCCTTCAATTTACGGGAAAGATAAAACGCCAACGAGTCCACCCCATCCTTCTTGGACGTCTTGAACGTATCCAGCCAATTATACTTGGCATCCTTAGCCGGAGTATACGCATCCGCCTTAAAGTCGATATACATATAATAACGAGGCACGCTGGTAGCCATCAACTTACCGTCCGACGAATAGATATTGCCACGTCCGGGCAACACCAAACGGTTCGGTCGTTTCTGGCTCTCGGCCACCTTCATCCATTTATCCCTCTCCACGAAGGCCGTATCAAAGGCACGGAACAGGATTCCTACGGCCACAAGCCCCAGCAACAGCACGACCACGAAGTAACAGAATAAAATCCGGCTACCTTTAGGCTCTATTTCTTTCGGTTCGTTTTCTTCAGACATACCTATTTACACCTTATCTCACTTATATAACTCATAAGGAGGGGTTTTCGCACCCTCCAGATCAATACCTTGCTCCTCGATCAGCAACTCGATTTGCGATTGGCGGCTATTGCCGGTCAACTCGGATGAGATCGACAACGCCTCGAAACGCACATCCCTCAATTGCTGTTGCAACCGGTCGATCTCACGCAGCTTTTGCATACAAGTATACCGGTTACCGATAAAGAAAAACGCCAACACGACAAGTAACACGATCATGCGCGTATGCCTCAAGATAAAATCCTCTTTTAGCACGCCGCCACCGAGTATATACCAGAACGAAAGACGCTTCTCCTTCTTCCTCGTTTTCTTATGTTGTCCGTTTTCTTCCATATCTATTTCTCCTTATACCTTCTCAGCGATTCTCAACTTGGCACTCCGGGAACGGGGATTCCGCTCCACCTCCTCGTCGGTCGGGACGATTACCTTATTATTGACCAAGCGGAAAGGCGATCGTACGTTCCCGAAGAAATCCTGCTCGCATTTCCCCTCGAAGTTTCCGGTCTTCAAAAAGTTCTTTACCAGACGGTCTTCCAAGGAGTGATACGTGATAACCACCAATCGTCCTCCCGGTCTCAACACCCGCAAGGTACTCCGCAGCATCTCTTTCAGCGCCCTCATCTCATCGTTCACCTCGATACGAAGCGCCTGAAAGACTTGCGCCAAGAATTTCTTCTCTTTGTCCTTTCCCGTAAACGGCTTGATCACCTCCAAGAAGTCTCCGATCGTCTCTATCTTCTTTGTCTCACGAGCTTTCACCAGCACAGAGGCTAATTTCCGAGACACCTTCAGCTCGCCATATAGATAAAACACATCGGCCAACGCCTCCGCCGTATAATTATTCACGATATCGTCGGCGGTCTGCCCCGCACGCGTATTCATCCGCATATCCAACGCCCCGTCGAAACGGAAAGAGAAACCGCGATCCTTATCGTCGAAATGATGGGAAGAGACACCTAAATCCGCCAACAGGCCGTCCACCTCCCCACTTTCTCCGTAGTAACGCATAAAATTATACAAATAACGGAAATTACTGCGCACGAAAGTGAATCGTGGGTCTGCCGGGACATTATGCTCGGCGTCCGCATCTTGGTCAAAGCCGTAAAGTTCGCCCTCGCTACCCAACCGTTTCAATATCTCGCGGGAATGTCCTCCACCGCCAAACGTAACATCCACGTAAATCCCGTCGGGACGGATATCCAATCCCTCCAGACTTTCCCGCAGCATTACCGGTACATGATAGCAACTATCTTTTTCTTCCATTCGTCGTTCTTACGTTAAACTTCCTCTTAAAATCAAGCGCCGTACTCCTTTGATACGCACGCACATGCCTTATCGGTGGGTAAAAGTACACATTTCCAAAATTACCCGCCAACATTTATATAAGAAAAGTAGGAAAAAGTTATCAACAGGTCGTTAACCCTTCGTCTTTTCGTCCTTATCTCTTACGCTTTTCACCGGTATCCGTTAACCAATTCTTCCTTTCACCTTCATCTTCTAACGGCTGTTGGACGATCATGCAACAGTTGGTAGATGATCTTCTAACAGATGGTGCATGATCGTCCAACAGCCGTTAGATAACCGATAGTCAAGCTCCCGGGGACTAACCTCCCTAATGGTAGCGGCTAAAAGATCAAGGGGAAAAGGCTAAGATAGCTGGCGAAAAAGCAAAAACTTCACTCAAACCTCTCTCGTTTTAATTATTAACTTTATCTTTGCCCCTTGACAAGCTTATATAGATGGCAAAACAAGGTGTGACAAAGATAGATATTAAGCAAGTATTGGCACAAAAGGCGCCCAAGGCGTCACGCAAGATTCCGGGATTTATCGTGGACTACTTGATTCGCACGGTTCATCAAGAGGAACTGAATGATATATTAACCCGTTACCACGATAAGGAAGGGGTAGATTTCATGCGTGAGCTTATCGGCTATTTTGACCTTACCCTCGATCTGGTACATGAGGAAAACATCCCGACCGAAGGGCGCTATATCTTCGCCTCCAACCATCCGCTCGGAGGATTGGACGGTATCTGTCTCTCCGCCGTTATCGGTTCCCGGTTCGAAGGGCGCATCAAGTATCCGGTCAATGATTTATTACTTTATCTCTCCAATCTAAAATCCATCTTTGTACCGATCAACAAACACGGCACCCAAGGAAAGGACAACGCACGGATGCTGGAGGAGGCTTTTGCCTCGGACGACCAGATCATCACTTTCCCCGCTGGATTATGCTCTCGCAAGATTGGTGGCAAGATACAAGACTTGGAGTGGAAGAAATCGTTCATCCAGAAGGCGGTGCAATACAAGCGGGATATCGTACCGGTCTATTTCGACGGGAAGAATTCCAATTTCTTCTATAACCTCGCCCGGATACGCAAGGCGTTGGGTATAAAGATGAATTATGAGATGATTTATTTACCGGACGAGATGTTCCGGAGCAAACATAAGACCTTCCGGATTTATTTCGGGAAGCCTATCCCTTGGCAGACATTCGACAATAGCAAGAAACCCGCCGAATGGGCTGAGTGGATAAAAAACAAGGTTTACAAACTCAAGGATTAACAGACGAAACATATGCAAGACATTATCAATCCCATAGACAGGGCACTACTGAAGGCTGAATTGACCAAAGAGAAGAGGTTGAGAAGTACCAATAAATCGAAGAATGAGATTTATATCGTCACGGCGCACGACTCACCCAATGTCATGCAAGAGATAGGGCGTCTGCGGGAGGTCGCTTTCCGTTATTACGGGGGTGGCACGGGATTTCCGGTGGATATCGATGAGTATGACACGATGGAAGACGCTTACCGCCAGCTGATTGTCTGGAGCCCGGAAGATGAGCAGATCTTGGGGGGATACCGTTTCCTTTGCGGTTCAGACGTTAAGTTCGACGAGAATGGTAAACCGATCCTGGCGACCTCGCACTTGTTTAATTTCTCAGAGAAATTTATCAAGGAGATCCTTCCTTATACGGTAGAGTTGGGACGCTCGTTCGTGGCTCTGGAGTATCAATCCACCCGTTCCGGGGCGAAAGGCTTGTTCGTGTTGGATAACCTGTGGGATGGATTGGGGGCTTTATCCGTGGTTGATCCGAGCTTGCGGTATTATTTCGGGAAGGTGACTATGTACAATACGTACAACCAAGAGGCCCGTAATATGATCTTATACTTCCTCGGATTGCATTTCCCGGACGCAGACCAACTGATCACTCCGGTATATCCTTTGGAGACTAATATGGATGTAGAGAAGATGAGATCTCTTTTCCCTCACGATAATTTCAAGGATAACTACAAGGTATTGAACCAAGAGGTTCGTAAATTTGGCATCAACGTGCCTCCTTTGGTAAATGCTTACATGAGCTTGTCGCCTAAGATGCGTGTATTCGGCACAGCGATCAACCATGAGTTTGGAGAGGTGGAAGAAACGGGTATCTTAATCGCTATTAACGAGATATTAGAGGATAAGAAGAAACGGCATATTGAGACGTATCTGGAAGAGGAGTACAAGTCCGCCGAGTTGATACGCAAGAATTTCATCGGGGAATAAAGCCGTAGATATGGCTAGCGCGACAGCGTAACAAGATATAAAAAGGTTCAGCCTAACCGTTCGCCTCCAAGCGGATTAAAAACGGACAAAAGCTGAACCTCTTTTTATTTTAGATTTTCATCGGTTAGACTTAACCGATTGAGGAATAAACTTTTAGCG
>OGPY01002498.1_pt1 | contig 11210 bp, 16 predicted proteins | sample 1553121 | NCBI WGS metagenome assembly OGPY01 (sample SAMEA2580004, study PRJEB22360) | human gut metagenome
CTGGATACAACTTTTATAATTCTACCACTCTTTGTGCTTACAGTTGTCATATAAATATCTCTCCATTCTAATTAATACGAAAATAGCTTTTTAATTACACTTAATACTTAACTATTATAATATATTCTATCATATTTTATATAAAAAAACACCCCAGAACCGAAGTTCTGAGGTGTAATATACTCTTGATATTCTCTTTTCCGAAAAATTATCTCTTTGAGTACTAATCACATCATTTTTTATCATTTTCTATCGTCCTCTAAAGTCTTATATATCAAGGCTTTCAGCCATTTTAAAGTAACATATCTTTTTGTAATTTTCAACATTAATAAACATCATTAAACATCAAACAAACATCATTTTAAATTCAATGCTACTAAATCCGCCATTTTCTTCTTGCTACTCTCTAATACTTCTGAATATATATTAGCTGTCACTGAAACATCACTGTGTCCCAAATTTTCTGATACAAGTTTTAAATCTACTCCTGCATTTATTAATAGTGTTGCATTTGCGTGACGAAGTTTATGAAGCGATATATTTGAAAACTCTGTATCTTTTATAAATCTCTTAAATTGTAAATTTAATCTACTTCTATCCTTATAATCACCAGTAGTTGAAGTAAATACCATATTAGGATATTTATAAGACTTTCCAACATTCTTAATTTTTTCCATCTGCATTTTCCTATGATTTAATAATATCTCTTTCAAAGTATCACTCATTCCAATTGTACGAATTGAATTTTTAGTTTTGGGAGTATCAAGCCAATGTTTACCTCCTACATCGGCAAGATTATGTCTTATATGTATAAGTCCATTGTTAAAATCAAAATCATTCCATTGCAATGCAAGACACTCTCCTGCCCTCATTCCTGTATATAACAATGTTTTAATGATAACTGCAAACTCTGAATATCCTGCTTCATCTAACATATTTAATAGTTCTTTAGCTTGACTATCAGAAAGAAATGGTTTTCTTTGTTCCGCATTATATTTTTGTTTTGGAAGAATTACACCTGCACAACACGGACTTTCTTTTATCAATCTACTTTCTAAAGCATAGCTAAATACACTTTGAAGAATTGTATATATTTTCTTGCAAGTTGATGGCTGTACTTCCATTTTCGCAAACATATTTGTTATTGTAGTAGGAGTTATAACTTTAAGTTTCATACTTCCCAAATATGGCAATATGTGAAGTTCTGATTGCTTTTTATAATTATATGCTGTAACCTCTTTTAATTTGTTAGGGGCATAGTTTTTAAAATATAACTCTGACAATTCATAATACTTCATATTTTCGTCTAAATCTATCATTCCCTTACATTTCTTTTCAAACTCCATAGCATATTCTTTGACAAGTTTTTCTGCTTTCTTTGGAGTTGTTCCCTCTGGGATTCGATAAGTTGTAGTCTTTCTTATCTGTTTTCCTGCTTCATCATATCCAAGAGATACAATAATTTGATATGCACCCTTTCTTTTGCTTATCGTAGCCATATACTATTTTTCCTTTCTCACATATTATCAATGATATTTATAAAATCCTTATATAACGCAAACGCTTTAGCATCAATCATATTTTTATCAACATTTCTGCTCTTTAACATTCCAAGCCAAATATCCTCATCAATAAAATCAAGCATTGCTATAAAATCATCACTAGAGAGAAGTTCATCAAGACTATTTTTACCATTTCCAAACAATTTTTTATGGTTATCTCTTGATTTCATAATATTTTCTATTGCTTTTGTAGATAGCTGTGTTTGTTCTGAAATATCAGACTGTACACGATACGGAGTATCATATTCACACAGCAAATAACCGACCTCACAATTAAACAACTCACATAGTTTTATTAAATCACCTAATTCAATATTAGCCTTTCCATTTTCCCAAGCTGATAAAGTATTCCTGCCTATGTGCAATTTATCACATAAATCGTCCTGCCTTTTATAGCCATTTTTCAACCTTTCTTCTTTAATTCTTTGTCCTACATCAATCATATTATACTTCATTCTATTCTCCTTTCCCGTTTTCAAATACACTGTAGCGTGTCATCAGGCTTTTACGTTTAATCTTGTGTATTTACTTCTAGTATTGTATCGCATTATAATGTATTTGTAAATAAAAATTAAAAGAAAGGAGACTTTTTCAAATGCAGAAAAAAACATTTATGACAATCCGAGAAGTTGCTAAAACTGGGATTCTTTCTGAACACACCATTAGACTAATGGTTAAAGCTGGAGAAGTTCCGCACATTATGGCAGGAAACAGAGTTTTAATAAACTATCCCAAGTTCATCGAACAGTTGCAAATTACAGCTTAGAAAGGACATAGAAAATGAAAAAAATTTATATTGCAGGTGTTGATTGTTCCATTAGTGATGCTATTAAGTATGCAATAGCAGGCAATGGAATTATTGTTCCAGAGGAGAAAAACGGAAAGCCTTCACTTGAGCTAATCAATTTTACCAAGAAAGAAGCAAAAGAAATTTATAAGGAAATATTTAATGGTACAAATACAAAAGCCAGACTTGTATTTAACCGATAACGGAGGTTAGATATGCAAGATATATCAAAAACTGTACCAAGTTATAGCATTGAATTTGAAAGAAAAACTGACTATAACGAATTACTATTGCAGTTCAATCGTATAAGAAGAACTGCATATTATCAACACAATAAGCATTATAACGAAACTGCTATTGTAATGTGCCTTAGTCACAATAAAGGTGATATGTGTAAGAAAATCACTGTAAAAACAGAAAAGGGGGGATATAAAAAGGTTTTTGTTCGTGATGAGGATAACTTGCTTTATAAGTTTGCAATACCTCACGAAGTAGATTGGCATATTCATTTTTTATCTGTCGGGAAAGGTTCAAGGTCATTGTGTGAAAAGATAACACACAACGAGAACAGACGAGCAAAAAAATGTGTAGCCAAGTTATATAGCAATAAAGGATTTATCCCTTATAACTACATCAAAGAACAGGCGAGCGTTATTCGAGAAATAGGTAATATGAGCGAATATCTTTAGAATTTGTCACAAAATTTTAGTGCTAAACAGTTTGCAACCCTTGTATTTAATAGGGTTTGCAAGGATTTACAAAGTGTAATGTAATAATAATTATATTATATATAACTATTATCTTATGGTTATATAGCAGATAGGAGTTGATATGATGAAGAATTATGAAAATAGACTAAAGGCAATCAAGAAGATTGCAGACGGAAAAACCGCAAAGGTTGTATTTCTTGATTACAAGAACGGAAAGCATTATTTAGACGGAAAACAAGTTGATATTAATACTATTAAGGCAGATGTTATCATCATTGATGATATACCGGAATCGGAAGGAAGTGAGACAGAAAATGAGAGTGACGGATAATGCTTTAATTTCAGCTCTTTTATCTTGCCCCACAATAAAACAAGCCAGTGAATCAGTTGGACTTTCAGAGCAATCAGTTTATAGCCGATTAAGAAAGCCTGATTTTAGAACGAAACTACAAAATGCAAGAACAACACAATTTCAAGTTATTTCAAATAAGCTAGAGGACGCTAATTTTAAGGCACTGGATACACTTATCAAAATTCTTGATGATAGCGAAGTATCAGCAGGAATCAAGGTTAGAGCTTCCCAAACGCTTCTTGATTTATCACTAAAGAATCGAGAGCAAGCAGACATTATAAGCAGAATTGAGAATCTTGAGCAGATGTTGGACGAACAAAGTAAACAAGTATAGTAAACTTTATTAAATATTTTTAAATTCCAAGAAAGGAAGTGATTATATGAAGAATTTAGCAACAGACATTTTAAGAGTAGAGAAGAAAAAGGCTAGAATATGGCAGATTGCAACTATAGCTGTGATTATTGTAGCAATAGCAGAATTTTTAATTATTATGAATTAATGCAGAAAGGAGATTATTTATTATGACAAAAAAGGAACGAGAGGAATTGACAATGACATTAGGAACTATCGGAGATTGTATGAGTTTGATTAACAAGTACAAGGCAGATTATAAGCAGGCAGTAGATAAGATACTAGCTGATAAAACAAGGACATCTGAATTTAAGAATGAGCAGATTGCATATTGCAAGAAAGAACTGAATAAAAATGTACTTTCTGCAAAGTCCAAGATAAAAGAATCTATAACAGAGATTAGACAGTTTGTTGGAAAGCCTTTTGACTTATCACAGAATTATAGTGCCGCCATTGATTATATTAGCACTATGCACAGAGCAAAAGCACTGAATCCTACAATGATAGAGAACATTATTGAGGAATACCGAGGAAATGAATCTGTATTGTTATATTTACGCACAAAGCTGTCAGAAATGGGTATACAGACATATCAGTTTGACGAGAATATGTTTTCCACATATGAAAGAGATATAAATGGAAATGAGACATTTATAAGTCCAACAGAATTTTTTGATGATTTAGAAAAAACTATTGACAAAGGTAATAACAACCTTATAGCATTTGCACTAGGTAAAACAGAAAAGGTTCTTGGAATCAATAGTGTAGGTATCAGCAACTATATATCTTCAATAAGCGAAGAAAAGGAATATCCTGCTGTTATGTAATATATAGCTTGGAAACAATGATAATCTTGCTGTATTTGCGATTTTAGCTATTAATGTGTGTATTTATATCCTATGCTTTTAAATCGCAAATGCAGTAAAATTACAACTCATATTTTATAAACATTCTTTCGTCTTTGTAATAAAAAAACAGGTAGATTCATTAAAAATCTACCTGTTAAACATCAAATAAACATCATTTTCAAGATGCAATTCTTTGAAACCCTTGTAAAATAAGGCTTTCCAAGAAAAGGATATTATCTCTTTGAGAACTGAGGAGCTCTACGAGCTGCTTTGAGACCGTATTTCTTACGCTCTTTCATACGTGGATCACGTGTTAAGAATCCAGCAGACTTAAGAACCGGTCTGTACTCTGAATCTACCTGAAGGAGTGCACGAGCGATTCCGTGACGGATTGCTCCGGCCTGTCCTGTGTATCCACCACCACGAACGTTAACTAAAACGTCGAACTTGTCAACTGTCTCAGTTGCAACTAATGGCTGGCGAACAACTACCTTTAATGTCTCAAGACCAAGGTACTCATCGATATCTCTTTTATTGATTGTGATCTTTCCTGTTCCAGGTACTAAATATACTCTAGCAACAGATGATTTTCTTCTTCCTGTTCCGTAATACTTTGTAGTAGCCAATTTACTTTACCTCCTATTAAAACTCTAATGTCTCAGGCTTCTGAGCTGCATGTTTGTGATCTGGTCCAGCGTATACGAATAACTTTGTATACATCTGACGTCCAAGAGGTCCCTTTGGAAGCATTCCCTTTACAGCGTACTCGATAACGCGCTCTGGGTGCTTGTTCATCATCTCTCTTAATGTTGTCTCTTTCATACCACCGATATAATCTGAGTGATGATAGTAAATCTTCTGGTCTAATTTCTTACCAGTAACCTTAACCTTGTCAGCATTGACAACGATTACATAATCACCTGTGTCAATGTGTGGTGTAAAGATTGCTTTATTCTTTCCTCTTAATACTTTAGCAACTTCTGATGCTAAACGTCCTAATGTCTTACCTTCAGCGTCTACTACGTACCATTTTCTGTCGATTGTAGCAGGACTAGCCATAAATGTTTTCATCGGTTTTCCTCCTTAAATGATTCGATTGCTTTTAATGCCGATGCCTCTTGAAATCGCGTATGTCCGGACGCCACTTCCTTTTTGACATCTTATAGTCCTCTGTTCCATCTCAGATGACTATCATTATCTATACTAAATGGTTGCCGGGGCTTTGGCTTCCATTTATCTACTTTTACAGACCTAGATATTATACTTGCGTAACCGACTGTTGTCAAGTGTTTTTCACCCTTATTTTCGGCTTTTTCTTTAAGCTTTTTCTTTAAACTTTTATTTTAAAACTGCATATATACAAAATCAGCCGGATTCACTCCCGGTCCGTAGTAACCGAATATAATTACTATAAAGATGCCAAGATATATTATCGCCCAGCGAAGCGGCAGCTTTCTTGAAAGTATGAAATCGCGCATGTCGAGCTTTTTATTTTCCTCAACGAAGCTGATGAAGAACCACAGCAGCGTACATATTATAAGTAAAAGTATATCGTACTCGTCCAGTCCGCATGCTCCCACATTCAAAATGATGTTATTTATTCCAAGCTCGCTGATATGGAAATCCGTGACTGACTTAAAAAGCATGTGAAATGCTGTCGACGCATTTGCAGCTATGTCAAAATAGTAGCCTACCAGTATGAGCATAAAGGTCCAAAGCACTGATACAATTGTTGCAAATATGCCCTTTTCCCTTAGGCCGGTCAGCTTAAAAAAGCCGCCTGCCACCTTTTTGTTTACCGGAGCAAAAAGCTCTGCAAGCATGATGACAATACCGTTCCAGAGTCCGAAATACAGGTATTTCATATTGGCACCATGCCATACTCCGATAACGATAAATGTGATGACACTCGCGATGCAGCCCGGCAGCACCTTACTGATATGCGCACCAAATCTCGGCTTTAGCCATTTGCCAAAGTTCAGGAAACGCTTTGAGATTGAAAGCGGGTAGAAGATATAGTTTCTGCACCAGTCTCCAAGAGTCATATGCCAGCGGTGCCAGTACTCAGTGAGCGAGCGCGAAAAATACGGATGATTGAAGTTTGTTGACATCGTTATGCCAAACATTTCCGCAATACCGCGCACTATATCGATTCCTCCCGAGAAATCCGCATATAGCTGCAGCGCATACACTACTGCCGCAAAAAATACATAGGTACCCGAAAAATCCATCGGCTTATCCATTACAAAATTGATGATATTTACCGCGCGGTCTGCTATCACAAGCTTTTTCATGACTCCCCAGAGCACCAGAAGCGCACCCTTTTGCAGATTTTCAAGTCTCAGGGAATGTCCCTCGTAAAGCTGTCCCGCAAGCTTATCATATATCGCAATCGGTCCCTGTATGATCTGTGGAAAAAATGACACGAACAGCGCTACCTTAAGGAAATTCTTTTCAGGCTCGACAATTTCCCTGTATACATCCATCACATAGCCCATGGACTGGAAGGTGTAAAAGGATATGCCAAGTGGAAGCAAAAGTCCAAGCTCGCCCGCATATGGTATATATTTAAGGAATGCCAGAATGCCGAAATTGCAAAGCAGCGCAAAAAGCATGACTGCCACTCTCTTTTTTCTGCCCTTTTCCTTGTATTCCTTTCTGGTCTGCCTGTCCCAGTCCTCCTTATGGCTTTTTACGATGGCATTCTGCTCCTTTAGCAGCTTGTCAATCCATATTGTTGAGCCATAGGTGGTGCATATTGTGAAAATGATAAAAAGCACATACCACTTACATATAATCACATAGTATGCCATGCTTCCCGCCAGAAGCACATACCAGCGGTATTTCTTTGGAAAGCAATAATATAGTACAAGCAACACGATTACAAATATCGCATATTTTAATGAAATGAGTTCCATTTTATTTACTCCAAATCTATTTTCTAAAGTAATACTGCCAGACATACTTTAATTAACAGGCAGTATTTATTTTAAAGTCCATACACTATCATGCTATTTTTTTACCGGGGTATTTAACTCCTTTGCAGGCTTTGCATCGTTGTTCGTATCTGCTACCTTATTTGTCGCAAGGCTTGACGAAAAATTATAAGGCAGATAAACGGACATCTCAAAATAATGATTGCCCAGACTCAGATCCGTATCCTTTGCGCAGGCACTTATCACCTTGTCAGCGCGCCTTGCGCACTCGCCCCATGCACTCTGAATCTCCGGTGAGTGGTCTGCATTAAGCCTGTAATTATCAGACAGATATTTTCCCATATATGTAGTGAATTTGAGGCTTCCATTTATATTCAGGTGTTCTGAATTGTAGAAATCATCCCTACTATTGATTCCGATAAGTTCCTTATCGCCTTCAAAGCTCGCAAAGTCATAGCCATAAGACTCCACCAGCTCCTTCACGTCGCAAAGCACCTGTGGATTCTTTACCTTCTTCTCATGAGGGAACCTCGCAAAAAGCACCTTTTCCACCCCCTGTGCTTTACAATACTCAAGCAGATCAGTCATATACGCTCTGCTCTTGTCGGTAAAATAGAGCTTTTTCTGCTTGCCTGATGGACAATCGGAATATTTTGCAATAGATGAAAATCCCTTCATGCATGATGTTTTTGCAAAATACATTCCAACTCTTGTGGCAAAGGTGTGTGCACACTTGCCTATATCCTTCCAGTTGCTATGATGCAGCTTTAAAGGATTTGTAAAGTTGTCCTGCTCATCCTTTGGCACAATCTCTTGTATTGTATCAAACCTGTTTTCCTTATTGTGGATATTGTCTATCCAACTATGCAGCTTTACAGTCCTGTCGTAATAGCTGTCATTTTGTAAAAAGCCATTCACTTCAAAAACCACAACCTTCGGATGCTGTCTGGTGAGAGCTTCTCTGAGCATAGATTTGTACAGACTGCCGGGCACTCCAGATACCCCAAGTGAGTATGATGTGTATCCATAATTCTTCCAGGCCTCGGTTGCACTGTAATCAGCGTATACCTCGCTGGCTCCTATCATCATCACATCAATTGTGTTCTTCGGCTCCTTGTAAAAACCCTCTATAGTCGCAATATTGACAGCATCCGTCATCTTAAAAAATGTCGAGACAAACGAAAACAGCACGACAAATACCAAAGCAAACGCTCCTATACGGATTACCTTACGGTGTCTGCCTTTTCCTTCGTCTGTGCTGTTTATGGCTTTGTTTTTTATAATTTTCTCTTTTCCTTTTGTAAATCTCATAACCGTCTTCATCTCCAAGCTTCTTTTTGCCGTACCGTGTATTAACAGTAACGACATTATAACCTATTATTGAAGCTAAAAACGGATATTCCAAAAATCTTAATATAATATTAAAAATCTAAAGCGGTTACTCATACTTAAGTCCTATCATTGTAAGCCCTTGGGCCGGGGCTGTAGGACCTGCTGCTGCCCTGTCTGTTGCGGCTATTATGCCCTTCATCGCATCGGCCGGCATATCGCTTCCACCTATCTTCACAAGTGTTCCTGCGATTATGCGCACCATATTGTACAAAAAGCCGTTTCCTGTCACACGTATTGTGATGATGTCACCGGCCTTTGACACCGTACAGTCATATATCGTGCGGACTGTGGTCTGTGCCTGCGAGTTTGCCGAGCAGAAGCTTGCAAAATCATGCTCTCCTATAAGATATTTTGCAGCCTCACTCATCTTTTCTGTGTCAAGCGGATAATGATAGAAATATGTGTCAAGCCTGCGTGTCGGATTTCTGAACCTCGCATTTAATATGCGGTATTCATAGGTTTTACGGCTCTTTGAGAAGCGTGGATGAAAATCATCGCTTACCTCACAGGAATCGACCACCACTATATCCTCCGGCAGCTTCTGATTCAGTGCATACGATATCTTTTCCGCCGGCATGCGGGTATTGGTATCAAACATACACACATTTCCAAGTGAATGCACTCCCGCATCGGTGCGGCTTGCTCCTGTTACCTTTATATCCTCCTTTAACAGGCGGCTCAGGTGCTCGTTTAATACCTGCTCAATTGTTATGCCGTTTGGCTGTATCTGCCAGCCGCAGTAATTTGTGCCATCGTAGGCTACAATCATTTTTACACGCATATATCTCTCCTGTTATGGCTGCACTATCTATTTCACTATCTGAAAATAAGATTGCCCAGATTCACCGGCAGAAGGATTCTAAGCACTATCACAACCGCTAAAAACGCAAATATGAAAAGATATGCTATTTTATCGTCCTTTTCATATACGAGCGGCTTCATCTTTGTCCTGCCCTCTCCACCATTGTAGCATCTGGCCTCCATGGCCATTGCGAGGTCATCTGCACGCCTGAATGCCGATACGAAAAGAGGCACTAAAAGAGGCACCATGCTCTTTGCTCTTTTTATGATATTTCCATGCTCAAAATCAGCTCCTCTTGCCATCTGTGCTTTCATTATTTTGTCCGTCTCCTCAATAAGGATTGGAATAAAACGAAGCGCTATCGACATCATCATGGCTATCGCATGCACCGGAACATGTATTTTGTTTAAAAAGCCCAGTGATTTCTCAAGACCGTCCGTGAGCTGGTTTGGTGTGGTGGTGAGTGTCATGAGCGAGGTTCCTATAATGAGCAGCACAAGTCGTATCATCATGGTTGCTGCATTTATCAGTCCGGTGTCAGAAATGTGTAGTATACCGTACTCCCAGATAGTGTACTCTCCCTGTGTGAAAAACACGCTGAAGCATGCTGTAAAAAGCAGCAGTATTATAATGGATTTGAGTCCCTTTACCATGAACTTAAAGGGCACCTTCGAAATCTTTATAACTGCGGCAAGCGCGGCAACTATAAACAGCACACCGGCTATTCCTTTGTAGGAAAACAGCGCAATAATATATATAAGTGTTGCGAAAAGCTTTACTCTTGGGTCCAGTTTATGTATTGGCGACTGAGCCGGATAATACTGGCCTATGGTAATATCACGAATCATTTTTGTATTCCTTCCTCATAATTTGTATCAAAATGTCAGCATTGGTGAGCTATTTAAAGGCTTTTAGTATTGAGTCCCTCGCCTCCGCAACTGTCGTTGCCGAAAGGTCAACCGGTATACCCTTTTCCGCCAGATCATGCATCAGATATGTGACCTGCGGTGCTGCAAGTCCGACTGCCTCGAGCTCCTTGTAGTGTGAGAATACCTCCTTCGGCACTCCGTCAAACATCACCTCTCCTGAATTCATAACAATGATGCGATCCACATACTCCGCAACATCCTCCATGCTGTGTGATACGAGTATGATTGTAATACCCAGATCCTTTTTCATCTGTAAAAGCAGTCCCAGTATCTCATCTCTGCCCGCAGGATCCAGTCCCGCTGTCGGCTCATCGAGTATGAGTACGTCAGGGTGCATTGCAAGTACTCCTGCTATGGCTACACGCCTTTTTTGTCCTCCGGACAAATCAAATGGCGGCTGATAGTAGAGATCCTCCGGAAAATGTACATTCTGCAGTGCCTCATAGGCTCTTAGCTCCACTGTTTTTCTATCGAGCCCCTGATTTTTCGGTCCAAAGCATACATCCTCAAAGTTGGTTGTCTCAAAAAGCTGATGCTCCG
>OGPY01002502.1_pt1 | contig 11206 bp, 6 predicted proteins | sample 1553121 | NCBI WGS metagenome assembly OGPY01 (sample SAMEA2580004, study PRJEB22360) | human gut metagenome
GCCTTTTTTGCCTTTTTGACCCATTAACCCTTAAAGGCTCCGATCATAACACCCTTTTCAAAATACTTCTGTACGAACGGATATACACATAAGATCAGAACTGTAGATACTATGATAACTGCGTCTGGCCACAGAATAACCTTTCCCTGATTAACCATGTTTGAATTACTGATTGGCGCAATCACGATAAACCAAAGTGGATAGGCAATTACAATAAGCTGACAAAAGTAAATATCATTTTTATATTTTTTGTGTTATTTTCACAGTTTGTTCTTTATTTATTCATATTTTTTGTCTTTTATTTAATATATCTAATCCTCTTCATTTCTTGTTTTCGTCGCTTATACTAATTAAAGCAAAAAAAACAATTATACTCCTTGTGATTTTTCTACAATTCCTATTTTTTTCAAACAAAAGTCAGTCACACAATGCAGTTGTACCATGTGACTGACTTCTTTCGCCCCTATAAATTAGTCAACTACCACCCGCCCCTAAAGGGACGACGTTTCCTTTTTCTTACTATGAACTAGTTATTTACTTTAATTCTGAAGCACATAATGTGTGTTTTTTCCTTTTCCAATTTGAACAATCTGTCCTGCGGCAACCATTTTTTTCAGCAGACGCCCACCAGTGGATTGACTAATTCCTAGTAATCTCTCAATCTCTTTTCTGCTGACAAATCCTCTCTCTTTTGCAAGTTTCATCACTCTTTTTTCTTGCTCTACGCTTTCTTTTTGATCTTCTGTTTCTTCATCTGATGCATTGCTTATATTTCGATTTGGAATCGTAATTTTAAATGCATTCTCAGTCACTTCGATCTTAGGTTTTCGCGCAGATCCCTCGTAGGCTTCCATAATTTTTCTAATTCCAGTTCCATACGCCTCAATTAGCTCTAGTCGATAAAATACATTTGCCAGTTTTGCATTCCGGCATACTGAAATTCCCATCATTACATCCTGCAATGTCATACCGCTTATGAGACCTCCAATTGAAGTAAATTCAATTCGATCTGCATAAATACTAATAAAACTGCTTGCCCGAAACGAATATTCGCGATGGACAAGAAGATTTAGCAATGCTTCTCTTACCGCCTCTTCCGGATAATCCCGCCGATCAATACGACGCAGCTTTGAAAAAGTAGAATGATTCTGATTTCGAAAATCAATGTAATCATATGCTTCATTCATTTGGCAAAACAAGGAACCAGAAAATTCTCTTCGATCTTTAAATTCATTCTGGATTGTCCCTTCGAAAACAGCTGCTTTAATGGTGTGCACACACTGATCGGAAAGCAATAATCCCAAATTTGTATAAATCCCATCATGATTCATAATTCCCAATGTCTTCATTTGAGGAATACCAAAGGGGACTTTACGTTCTGCAAACTCTTTTTTTGCTACGTCAAATGTCAGATTTTGTTCCAATGAACGCATCTCCTCAAAATGGTCGCCATCGGTTTCTTTAATCATTCGACGAATCATTGTATTAGTTGCTGGCACAGATGAATATCCCTGACGCACATAGACACCTTCTGGCCTCAGCCCCTTCTTTGCAATATAATACGGCCGCTCCGTTCCCTGTTGAATATCAATTGCTACTATTTTCTTGTCCTGTACGTCTATCGTCGTATAGCGCAGAAACATTGTTACATCAGGCTTAATCGCATCTCGAACCATATTGCTGACCTGCAGTGCAACGCCATCTGGATCATCAAGCCCCACAACCGTACCATCGTCTTGAACACCGATATAGAGCTTTCCTCCCTCACAATTTGCAAACGCAATAATTTCTTTCTTAATATCTTCTACCACTACGGATTTTAATTCAACCGTTTCACTCTCCTGAAAAACCATTCGCAAACCTCCTCTATCCTCTATTATATTAATACATTAATTCTTCTACATCATTGGCATCTTATTTTAATTCTAATCATATTTTAACCATTCTACTCATTCTTGTCAAGCTTTGATTTGAATATGGTTAGAATAATCTTTTTTCCTTCAAAAACCACTCGATTGAACTATGTGAAATTTTGCTTGTCGCAATCAATTATGATAAATTGAAGGATCATCAATGTCTAATTGAGAAATATGAAAAAAGTGAATTCTAATCTTAGAGAAAAAAGCCAGCCACTTGATCATTCGTATCTTGTGGCTGACTTTTTTATTTTTACAGATTTGCTCTAATTTCCTTCGGACGGAAACCACCCTCTGCTAATGCAGCGATGATCTCTTTCTTGTGGCTCTCACCAAAGCTCTCCATGGTGATCTTTAACTCTACTGCGGCGCTTCTGTTTATGGTAATAAACTGATTATGGTCAAGCTTAATGATATTGCCCTTTACCTGTGCGATAAGGGAAGCGACCTTTGCTAACTCACCCGGCTTATCTGGAAGCAGACAGGATACGGAGAAGATTCTTCCTCTCTGAATTAATCCGTGCTGTACAACAGAGGACATTGTGATCACATCCATATTTCCGCCACTTAAGATAGAAACGATCTTTTTGTTCTTTACGTCAAGGTGACGGAGAGCTGCTACGGTAAGAAGTCCGGAGTTCTCCACGATCATCTTGTGGTTCTCTACCATATCCAGGAAAGCTACGATCAGTTTGTCATCATCGATGGTGATGATATCGTCCAGGTTCTCCTGGATATACGGGAAGATATTTTTTCCAGGGGTCTGCACTGCGGTACCGTCTGCAATGGTGTTTACATGAGAAAGGGTTACGACCTCACCTTTCTCCAGAGATGCTTTCATGCAGGCTGCTCCTGCTGGCTCCACGCCGATGACTTTGATATGCGGGTTGAGGAGTTTTGCAAGGGTAGAAACACCGGTTGCAAGTCCGCCGCCGCCGATTGGGACGAGAATGTAATCTACCAGCGGAAGCTCCTGTACGATTTCCATGGCAATGGTTCCCTGGCCGGTTGCTACTGCAGGGTCATCGAATGGATGAATAAATGTATATCCGTTCTCGTCTGCAAGCTGAAGTGCATATGCACATGCTTCATCGTAGACATCTCCGTGAAGGATAACCTCTGCGCCATAACTCTTGGTACGTTCTACCTTGATCAGTGGTGTGGTGGTCGGCATAACGATGACTGCTTTTACTCCATATTTATGTGCAGCATAGGCAACACCCTGTGCATGATTTCCGGCAGATGCGGTAATCAGTCCTTTGTTTCTCTCTTCGTCAGAAAGTGTGCTGATCTTGTAATATGCACCACGTACTTTGTAGGCGCCGGTACGCTGCATGTTCTCCGGTTTCAGGTAAACCTTGTTTCCTGTCATATCAGAGAAATAACTGCTGTATATCAGCTTTGTTTCCTGTGTCACTTCTTTTACTTTTGCTGCCGCTTCTTCAAAGCTTTCTAATGTAAGCATAATTAGCTCCTTTCTTCTACGTCAAAGAGGGCGTTTACAAATGCGTCTGCGTCGAATTTCTGCAAGTCATCGATGCTCTCGCCTACTCCGATGTATTTTACTGGTATGTCAAGCTCGGACTGGATCGCTACGGCGATTCCACCCTTGGCTGTACCATCAAGTTTGGTAAGGATAATTCCGGTGACGTTGGCTACCTCAGCAAACTGTCTTGCCTGGGAAAGTGCGTTCTGACCGGTGGTTCCGTCAAGGACAACCAGAGTTTCCAGATAAGCTTCCGGGTACTCACGTTCCAGAATACGGTAAATTTTGCGAAGCTCCTCCATAAGGTTCTTCTTATTGTGAAGTCTTCCTGCTGTGTCGCAGATCAGAATATCCGCATTTCTGGCCTTGGCTGCTGCCACCGCATCATAGACAACCGATGCCGGGTCTGCACCGTCCTGTCCGCCGATGATCTCAACACCTGCACGGTTAGCCCACTGTGTCAGCTGTTCTCCTGCTGCCGCACGGAACGTATCTGCCGCACCAAGGATTACTTTCTTTCCCTGATCCTTCAGTTTACCGGCAAGTTTACCAACGGAGGTAGTCTTACCGACTCCGTTGACACCGATCACCAGGATCACGGATTTCCGGTTCTCGAATTCATATTCTGTGCTCTCCACCTGCATCTGCTTCTTGATACTGTCGATCAGAAGCTGCTTGCACTGGGACGGCTCTTTGATATGCTGTTCAGCCACCTGTTCCTTCAGGTGCTCCAGAATGGAGGTGGTTGCGTTAATGCCGATGTCTCCCATGATCAAGATCTCTTCCAGCTCTTCATAAAAATCATCATCAATACTGGAAAAGCCACTGAAAATGGAATCAAATCCGGCAACGATATTGTCTCGCGTTTTGGTAAGTCCGCTTACCAGACGTTTAAAAAATCCTTTTTTTTCTTCTGCCATACTTGTTTCATCCCCTCTGTTACCGGGTAAGCTGGTTCTCTACCAGATCTACTGATACCAGCGTTGATACCCCTTTTTCCTGCATGGTAATTCCATAAAGGCGGTCTGCCGCATTCATGGTACCACGTCTATGTGTTATTATAATAAATTGTGTGTTCTTCGTCAACTTCTGTAAATATCCTGCAAAACGGCCTACGTTGGAGTCATCCAGAGCTGCCTCGATCTCATCCAGAAGACAGAACGGTGATGGTTTCAGGTTCTGGATGGCAAAAAGAAGGGCAATGGCTGTCAGTGCCTTCTCTCCACCGGAAAGCTGCATCATGTTCTGAAGTTTTTTTCCGGGTGGCTGGGAAATAATTTTGATTCCTGCCTCCAGAATATCCTCGTCTTCCGCAAGTTCCAGAGTTCCCCGGCCTCCGCCGAACAGCTCTTTAAAGGCTTTGTCAAATTCCTTCTGGATCTCTCCGAATTTTTCGGTGAACTGTTTCCGCATTCCTTCATCCAGTTCCTGAATGATCTGTTCCAGCGTTTTTTCCGCTTCCAGAAGATCGTTGTACTGGCCGCTTAAGAAGGTATGGCGTTCCAGAAGTTCCTTGTAATCCTCAATGGCATTGACATTGACAGAACCAAGGGCCCGGATCTCATCCTTTAATTTGTGGATCTGCTGTTTCATCACGTGGCGGTCACTGAATTCTTCTTTTCGGTACTGCAGCGCATTATTCGGGGTGATCTCGTATTCCTCCCACATGTAGGAAATACGGGCTTCCCGGTTTTCCTCGATCTTTTCCGCCTGGGTTTTCAGACGGAAACATTCTTTATCCAGAAGACTGATCTGATTGGACAGCTCATCCCGTTTTTCAAAGAACTCTTTATGACTCTTTGTACTTTCTTCTTTTTCCTGCTGCAGCTTTTCAAGCTGTTTTTCGGATGCTTCTTCTTTTGCGGCAAAACTTTCGATCTCGGCCTGGACATTTTTGATCGTTTTTCTTTTTTCTGCTGTTTCCTGGCTGCCTTTTTCCAGAGAATCAAGGATTTCTTCTTTTTCTTTTGAAAGAACCCCGATTTCCTCTTTCAGACGTTTCAGGTTCTCTTTTATGAAGCTTTCCTTCTGCTGGGATGCGGATGCGTCCAGACGGATCTTTTCCAGAGTTTCCAGGGTTTGTGCCTCATCTTTTTTCCAGTCTTCCAGTTCTTTCTGGCGGGTTTCGATGAAGGTTTCCAGCTCTTCCTCGTCCTTTTTGGAAGTTTCCAGTTCCTGTGTGATCTGAGCGTTATCTGCCTGCATTTCTCTTGTCTGACGGCGGATTTCTTCCTGTTCCCGCTGGATTCTCACATAACCGCCCCGGATTTCTTCTGCTTTTTTCTCCAGCTGCTCGATGTTCATCCTGGCTGTATTCTGCCCGATGGACTGTTCCTGGAATTTCTGCTGCAGGGAATTTACGGTATCCCGCATTTCGTTTCGTTTACTGCGGTTATCCTCCATGGACTGACGGATTTCGTTGTACCTGGCCGCCAGTTCTTTCACTTTCTTTTCCAGTTCTTCGATCTCACGGCGGCGGCCGAGAAGATTGCTGTTGTTCTTAAAAGCTCCACCTGTCATGGAACCACCCGGGCTTAAGGACTCGCCCTCCAGAGTTACCATCCGGATACTGTGGCGGTATTTCCTGGCAATGGCAATGGCGTGATCAATATTGTCCACAACCAGTACCTTTCCAAGAAGATAGCCGATCAGTCCTGTGTACTCTTTGTCTGCACTTACCAGACCACTTGCAAGACCGATGGCTCCCGGTTCGTTTAAAGCTCCCCGCTGAGTGAACTCGCCTCTCTGGGAAATGCTGTTTAAGGGAAGAAACGTAGCACGTCCGTACCGGTTTTTTTTCAGGAATTCGATCATCTCCTTGGCAGTCTGTTCATTGTCTGTGACAATATTCTGGATGCTTCCGCCAAGTGCCGTCTCAATGGCGATCTCGTAGTTTTTCTCCACATGGATGATATCTGCCACAACGCCACGGATGCCCGGTACATGGTCTTTCTGCTCCATGACGCGGCGGATGCTGTTTCCGTAGCCATCGTAGCGTTCCGTAATATTCCTTAAGGATTCCAGACGGGAAGCCTCTCTGTGGTAGGCTCTCTGGCTTTCTTCCAGCTCTGTATTCTGCTGTTTCAGGGTTTCCTGGATGGCTTTGATCTCTTTTGTGAGGTTACTTCCTTCTTCCCTGATGGCCTGAATGGATTCGGTGATTGTATCGTACTCTTTTTTTGCCTGAGTGATGGCCGACTGCTGCTCTTCTTCCTGAGTTTTCAGAGAAAGCATTCTCTGGCTGATTCCGGCCTTCCGGATATCCAGCTGCTCCATCATGGCATCAAAACGCTGCGCTTTACCTTTGGTGTTGGCACGGGAGTTGAGGATTTCGATAATCTCGTTTTTTCCATCTTCTACTGCCTGAAGCAGCTTTGTGAAAATAGAACTGTTTCGTCTGTCATCTCCCAGAATGTAATATGCTCTTAACCAGTAAATCTTCACATCTGAATTCTGGGTTAGCAGTAAAAGAGACTGTCTCAATGCATTTTTTGCAATACCATACTGTGATAATGGATTACACGGAGTATTTTCATCCACTGCACCTTCCCAGAATCCAATCTCATGCATGGTTCCCATAACTGCGATTCTTTTGCAGCCGCCATCAATTAAATTCTTCAGAAATGTAAAATGCTTTGATAAGTTTTCCATATGCTTTGGTGAATTATGCACAAATCCATCCTGCCATGCTAAATGAATACATAAATCAGGACATTTTACCTTTTCATAAATTCTGTCATCACCGGAAAATATATCCACATCCAGAATTTCAGCTCTTGAGTCAATTTCCTTATGGTTAAAGTCAATTGCATAAACCTCATGACCTTTTCCCAACAATTCTTTTACTACATATTTTCCCATATAGCCGGCAGCACCAGTTACCAATACTTTCATTATCTTACCCTCCTGATCTAAAAATACCCTTTGTTATGTAGTTTTCTCTTTTTAAAACATTTTTTCAACGGGAAAATATTCAGCAGCGTATTCACCCATCCTTTGGTTTTCACCCGCCGTTCAAATTCCCCTTTCACATTCACAACATCGAGCAGTCTTTCATCTTTAAGTTCCCACACGATTTCCGGATCTGAGTTAATGAAAAATACTCCCTCTTTCGTCTCCAGGCCGTTATGTACACAATCCTCTAACGTAAGTACTTTTTTCTCTCCGTTTGTAAACCAGATATCCACACTGAAATTTTTCAGCATAAACAGTCCTTCTTCACATAAATCGAATCGCATTGCTGTTAAATCATTTGTTTTTTCTTCAAATAGAAACCAGATGTCAAATTGCGGTGCTTCTGCCTTATTCACGGCCTGAATCACCTGATTATTGCTAAACCTTTCACCTTTACTGAAGAAAAGTTGACTTACCATTTCGCCATTGGCATTTACAAGATTCTGAGCTGCACCAGCTGTTGACAGCTCTATGATTCTTCTGATATTTCCTGCCGGCAGAATAATATTCTGACTGTTGTAAGTCTCTTGTACAGAATGATACGTTGCATCCCAATTTTCCTGATCATGCAAGGTGGCAGATGTTTCAATGTTTTTCCAGAATCTGTAGATTGCTGTCGGTGCTTCAATATCGGAAACGCCGCATAAAAAAGCGGTTCTCATAAAATATTCCCAATCTTCTGTCACATTAAGGCTTTCGTTGAATATAATTCCTGCCTTCTGAAAAATATTTACAGGAAACGCCAGAGTCATCAATGGGCATCTGTTAACAGATAACTGATTGATCAAATTAAAGGGAACACAGTAGTTTGCAGACGGAGCAGCCACTGCACAATATCCCAGTTTTTCCAGATTTTCCCAGTCCTGTGCAAATGCAAAAGAATGAAGAATACGGCCCTCGTTTTCTTCTGCACACTTTTTAAATTCCTCTACCCAGTTTGAGAAAAGAATATCATCATCATCAAAAACAGCTGCATACTTGCCCCACGCATGGGAAAAACCATAATTCAGCGGAGTTGTTCTGGTTCCTTCATTCAGACGAAAGAATCTTATTTTCTTTCTGAATTCCTCTTCCTGATCTTCCAGAATTTCTTCGATCAACTTACCATGTTCTTCATCAGCTTTATGCGCAATCAATAATATTTCAAAGTCCTGGCATTCCTGCGCCTGCAGACACAGCAGGGCTTCGCGCAATCCCTGCTCTCTCTTTCCCTGCGTACGGATAATAACGCTTAAAAAAGGAGAATTTTCCTTTTTTTCACCTTGAATGACAGGAAGATATTTCTCTTCGTATAATTTCTGGTTTTCTTCTGTATTTAAATGCTCTAATCCTTTTAAATACAGCCCAACATTACTGTTCGCTGAAAATTCACCAATAATATCTTTCCAACTATTATTATTTTTATTATTCATACTCATTTCCTCAAAGCAATTAGTGATTAAACTTAAATCGCATCTTACAATATTCATCCCCTAAAAATCTTCCGATTTTATGTTCTGGATCTATCATTTGGGGTAAAGTACCCTCTTTTTCTCTTTTACGATATTCCTGCGCTGCTTTTTTTTCGCTTTCACCACCATGAGTCAGATACTGCTGGCAAAGCTTTTCTGCCCTTTCCGGATTTGACCATTTATAGGCAAGAAGCATGGCTGCTTCTGCAGAATAATATATTTCTGCGGATGTAGGCTGCCAGGTTCCTGATAAGGACAGATTTTTAGCATGATATACAATAGCGGATGGCATATAAATGATTTTATAACCAGCCAAGCGCACACGCCAGGAAAAATCCAGGTCATCACAATATAAAAAGAAGGTTTCTGCATCAAAACCATTTATTTTATTGTATACCTCTGTTTTAAACACAGTACAGGCAGTAGATGCCCATTCCGTTTCTCCTGTTTTTGTATTATATTCCTTTGCATGCTCCAGCGGAGTCTGTCTTGCCTCCACCATTCCAACCTCTTTCAGTTTAAGAGGTTCCATCAGCTTACACAGACAGGTTGGCTCCAAAATAACATCTGGATTCATGATCATCATAATATCAGCATCTGTATTCTCAGCCATCAGATTATGACCTTTGGCAGTTCCGGAATTAAATCCAAATACTTTATATTCAAATTCAATTTCCGCCTTCAGCATTTCACGGATATCTTTCTGTGTTTTTTCATCCAGAACAGGAGTTGGTGTAGAGTCACCATAAATAAGCCTCACCTGCAGATCTCCCACGCGTCTGTGATAGACTTTTACAGCCTGCTGAAGGGCTTTCATTGCTTTCACCAAAGCGTCTACCTGATTTCCATAAATTACAGATTGAATTTGTAATTTCATTATTATTTCTCCCATATTCGTTTTTTTCCATATACAGCCAGTCTTGCTGCACTCACAGGAATCTCATAGGATTCGTGTTTTTTTCGTACTGTTTTTAATGCCTCGTCTAATTGATGCTGTCGTTCTTTCTGAATCTTCTGTTCAAAAGGAACTCTATACAAAGATGTTGTTTTTTCCACACAAATATACTTTGTCCTTTGTGCATACCTTACCCATAAATCCCAGTCCTCCAGATAATCCAGTGAGCTGTCAAAGCCCCCAAATTCTTCATAAAGACGTCTCGAGAACATAATGCATTGTATTGGTATAAAATTATGATAACACAGCTCTACTTCATCAAATGCAGTCGTATATCGCTTATTATAAGCTTTAATATGGTATTTGTACGGAGAGGTGCTTTCTACAACAACCGGAGTCTCAAATCCAAATGCATATGCTGCAAGATATTTTCTGTTCTGCGCCAAAGCCTGTACCAGGGTTTCTACATGATCCGCAAAAAAGATATCATCATCGTCCAGAAAATTAATATATTCCCCGGCTGCTTTCGATAATGCAAGATTTCCCGCTTCTGAACGTCCGGCTTTCTTTCCGGTGGAATAATATCGGATATTCAAATCTGAAAATTCTTCTACGATCATTTTTTCAGCAGAAGCCTCACCATCTTCCACCACTATAACCTCTATATTGGAATACGTCTGATTTCGGATGCTGATCAACGCTTCTCTTAAAACTTCTGCACGCTGACAGGTTCGCACAATAATGGAAACCAAAGGACAAAATTCACAATCCTTCTGTGTTTGGATTTTATTGTCACGCGTAATTTCATAATCCCACTCCAGGAACTGTCCCACCTGCGCCCTGGCATAACTTTTATTATTAAAAGAAGAGATACATGAAAAATGTGCCGCAAAAGCCTGAAGCAATTGTTTTTTTGCTCCCGGATAGGGGGCCCGATGTAAAAAAAACACTATTGCAAACTGAAAATAGCCTCTCATCACATCGGAAAAGCTGCCAAAACGATATCGCAGCAGCAGATTATTAATCAGAGAATTTACATACTGCGCCGGCTTCACCGCTCCAATGCTTTCGTACGAATAATGCATTATTTTCACAGTCGGACAATATTTAATTTTGTAATCGGATGCTCTCAGACGCCAACTGAAATCCACGTCCTCCGCATACATAAAAATATTTTTATCAAACCCCTGAAGTTTTTCAAAAATTTCTCTGCGTACTGCAAATGCTGCTCCGGACATCCAACTTGTAATGCCAGTAACAGGATCATAAATTTTGGGATGCTCATATGGCAGCTGTCTGAATTCCCAGGCTCCGATTTCTTTCGATGACTCTGCAATTATCTCTTCCAGCCGCTTAAAAGTATCTTCGAATACCTCTGTATCAACGTTCAAAAAGCAAACAATTTCATCCTTTCCAAAGGATGCTCCCAGATTATTAGCATTTCCAAAACCCTGATTCTGTTCCTGCTGAATAATCTCAAAACGGCTGAAGTCGTATTTCTTTT
>OGPY01002506.1_pt1 | contig 11197 bp, 9 predicted proteins | sample 1553121 | NCBI WGS metagenome assembly OGPY01 (sample SAMEA2580004, study PRJEB22360) | human gut metagenome
CGCAGCTGCCGGAGCGGTGCTTAAGCCGCAAGGCGGGAATTGTGCGGTGTTGCCTTATATAAAAGGATAGGCAAAGCGGCGCTCATTCCCCGCGCTCCAGCACATAGCCCACACGGAATACGGTGCGGATCTCGTTCTTCCAGCCCAGCTTTTTGCGCAGCCGCTGGATGTGCAGATCCAGCGTGCGGCTGTCATACTCGGCATCCAGCCCCCACACGCGCTCATAGAGCACTTCGCGGTACAGCACAATGCCGCGGTTGCGCAGCAATACTTCCAGCAGGTCAAATTCCCGCGGGGTCAGGTGCAGCGGGGTGCCGTTGCGCGTTACCCGGCGGGCAGCCGGGTCCAGCACCACATCAAAAGCAGCAAGAGTACCCTGGGCTTTACCACAGCGGCGCAGCACCGCTTCCACCCGTGCCACAAGCTCGGTGGGCTCGAACGGCTTGGTAATGTAATCATCCGCGCCCAGGTGCAGCCCACGCACACGGTCCGCCACCGCGGTTTTGGCGGTCAAAAAAATCACCGGGGTCTGCACGCTGCGCAGGTAGTCCAGCAGCTCGTACCCATCGGGGCCGGGCAGCATAATGTCCAGCAGGGCCAGATCATAGGTGTTTGCTTCAATTTTATCGGCGGCCTCGGTGCCGGTGGCAGCTTCGTCACAGGTGTAGCCCGCGCGCTCCAGCGTCAGGCGGATCAGCGCACGGATGGGCGCTTCGTCATCCACAATCAAAATAGGTTTCATGGGCGGATCCTTTGTCGTTTTGGCTTTTTGTGCTTCTTCACTTTCTAATTCTACTGTATACTTGTATCCAAAATCTTGCAAGATGGAAAACGCCCGAAAAAGCAGGAAACTTTTTGACAGTTCATAAATCTTTTTCAATTTACCCTATTGACAACGGTTGGCTATGTGTTACAATATTAGCAGTCGAACAGATAGAGTGCTAATAAAGATAATGCTTCCGCATAACGCCCTTGAACCTGCAAGGATATCAAGCCGCCGGGCACGAAGCAGCACTTGAACCGGTTCGCTGCTAATAGATAGAAAACCATTATCGTTGCCGATAAAGGAGGTTTGCGATATGAATACCAACCAATTTACCCAAAAAACGATGGAAGCCCTGCAGGCTGCCCAGCGTTTGGCAATTGAATATTCCAACCAGGCGTTGGAACAGGAGCACATGCTGGTGGCCCTGACCCAGCAGCAGGACGGCCTGATCCCCCAGCTGCTGACCAAGATGAACGTTGACCCCGGTACCTTTGAAGCTGCCGCAGCGGAAAAAGTTTCCCAGCTGCCGCATGTGACGGGTTCCGGCCGTGACCCCGATAAAGTCTATATCTCCAATGAGCTGGACCAGGCCCTGACCGCCGCTGAAAAGCAGGCCCAGCAGATGAAGGATGAATATATCAGTGTGGAGCATGTCTTTATGGGCATGCTGCAGCGCCCCGGCCGCGTGGCTGGCGAGCTGTTCAAGCAGTTTGGCATCACACCGGAAAAGTTCATGCAGGTGTTGTCCGCCGTGCGCGGCAACCAGCGCGTGACCACTGATAACCCCGAATCCACCTATGACGCCCTGAAAAAATATGGCCAGGATCTGGTGGAAGCCGCCCGTGCCAACAAGCTGGACCCCGTCATTGGCCGTGATTCCGAGATCCGCAATGTTATCCGCATCCTGTCCCGTAAGCGCAAGAACAACCCTGTGCTGATCGGTGAAGCTGGCGTTGGTAAAACGGCTATCGCTGAGGGCCTTGCCCAGCGTATCGTGCGCGGCGATGTGCCCGAAAACCTGAAAGACCGCACCGTGTTCAGCCTGGATATGGGCGCTCTGGTCGCCGGTGCTAAGTACCGCGGCGAGTTTGAGGAACGTTTGAAGAGCGTTCTGAACGAAGTTAAAAAGAGCGAAGGCAAGATCATCCTGTTCATTGATGAGCTGCACACCATTGTGGGCGCCGGTAAAACCGACGGCGCAATGGATGCCGGCAACATCTTAAAGCCAATGCTGGCCCGCGGCGAGCTGCACTGCATCGGTGCAACCACCCTGGACGAGTACCGCCAGTATATCGAGAAAGACCCCGCTCTGGAACGCCGTTTCCAGCCCGTTATGGTGCAGGAGCCCACGGTGGAGGATACCATCTCCATCCTGCGTGGCCTGAAAGAGCGCTATGAGGTGTACCATGGCGTTAAAATTCAGGATGGCGCTTTGATTGCGGCAGCAACGCTGTCTAACCGTTATATTACCGACCGTTTCCTGCCGGATAAAGCCATCGACCTGGTGGATGAAGCCTGCGCAATGGTCAAGACCGAGCTGGACTCCATGCCCGCAGAGCTGGATGACCTGAACCATAAGATCACCCAGCTGCAGATCGAGCAGGCTTCTTTGCAGAAAGAAACCGATGAAATGTCCAAGCAGCGCCTTGCCGCCATCGAAAAAGAAATGGCCGAACTGCGCGATTCCTTCAATTCCAAGAAAGCTCAGTGGGAGAACGAGAAGAACGCCATCAATAAGGTGCAGAGCCTGCGCGCCGAGGTAGAAACCACCAAGGCCGAAATTGAAAAGGCGACCCGCAACGGCGATTACGCCAAGGCTGGTCAGCTGCAATACGGCAAACTGCCCGACCTGCAGCGCCAGCTGGAAGCCGAAGAAAAGATTGCTGCCGACAAGAAGGAGCAAAGCCTGCTACGTGACCGCGTGACGGCCGAAGAGATCAGCCGCATTGTGGCCCGCTGGACCGGCATCCCTGTGGAGAAGCTGGTGGAGGGCGAGCGCGAAAAGCTGCTCCGCCTGCCCGAAGTGCTGCATCAGCGCGTGATCGGCCAGGACGAAGCCGTGCAGAAGGTTTCGGATGCTATCCTGCGCTCCCGCGCCGGCATTGCAAACCCGAACCGCCCCATTGGCAGCTTTTTGTTCCTTGGCCCCACGGGCGTTGGCAAGACCGAGCTGGCCAAAGCGCTGGCCCAGGCCCTGTTTGACGATGAAAAGAACATGGTTCGTATCGATATGACGGAATACATGGAGAAATTCAGTGTATCTCGTCTGATCGGTGCGCCTCCGGGATATGTGGGTTATGAGGAGGGTGGTCAGCTGACCGAGGCTGTGCGCCGCCATCCCTACAGCGTTGTGCTGTTTGATGAGGTGGAAAAAGCCCACCCGGATGTGTTCAACATTCTGCTGCAAGTCCTTGACGATGGCCGTATTACCGACAGCCAGGGCCGTACCGTGGACTTTAAGAACACCATCATCATCCTGACCTCCAACCTTGGCTCTGACATCATTCTGGAAGACCTGGAAAAGAACCGTGCCAACGGCAAGAACGAACTGTCCGCCGAAGCGCGTGACAAGATCGACCTGCTGCTCAAGCGCCAGTTCCGCCCGGAGTTCCTGAACCGTCTGGACGATATTGTCTACTACAAGAGCCTGACCAAGGATGAGATTGGCGGCATTGTGGATCTGATGTTGGCTGACCTGCGCAGCCGCTATTGTTTTAGCCGCCTGGCTGACAAGCAGCTGAAGCTGGTTGTGACCGATGCAGCCAAGAGCGTGATTGTGGATGACGGCTATGACCCCATCTATGGTGCCCGCCCGCTGAAGCGGTATATCCAGGCCAACGTGGAAACCATGATCGCAAAAGAGATCATCGGCGGCAACCATGTGCCCGGCGATACCCTGACCGTGGACGCCGAAAACGGCAAACTGGTCCTGCGCTAAGCGCAAAGCGTTCAGCAATGCTGTACAAATAACCTAAAACAATATCCCCTGCGGATGCGGAATGAAGTGATTCTGCGTCTGCAGGGGATATTTGTTTTGGAAATATTTTTGGGCAATACCGCACAATTCCCGCCTGACGGCTTAAGCACCGCTCCGGCGGCTGCCGCACCTCGCTCGCCGTATCGGCACTTAGAATTATGCGGTATCGCCTTTGGAATTCTGTGCTGTGGAATGCTGTGTTCTGTACGGTTTCGGAACGGTCAAGACCGTTCCCTACAGAGCGTTATATAATGTGCAATGAACGGATTACATGTTCTGTAGGGCGGGATACCCTCATCCCGCCGCGGAGAAACCTTGTTGGTTTGCGTTGTGCTTGCAAACCATCTGTGAAGCTGCATAAAACCAATGATTTACTTTTTCCGCGGCTTTTTCCTAACACTATACCCAAACGACCCCAATTTGCGGCCCAGTGCCAGATAATCCCCGTGGGAATATACGATCAAATTTGCCTTGTTCAGGCAGAGCTTGCCGCTTTCGTCCAACAGGCGCTCGTCCACATCCACGGCAACGACTTCAGCCAAAAACAGGTCGTGGCTGCCTAAGGGGATTACCTGGGTCACTTTGCACTCCAGGTTGATGGGGCTTTCTTCCACCAGCACGGTGCCAACTTTGGCGGCGGGGGAGGGGGTCAGGTGCATGGCGGAAAATTTATCCACATCGCGGCCGCTTTTTACGCCGCACCAGTCCACCGAACGCACCAGCGCTTCGGTGGGCAGATTGATGGCAAACTGTCCGCTTTCCTGAATGAGGTGGTGGCTGTAGCGCTCCGGCCGAACGCTGATGGACACCATGCTGGGCTGGGTGCAGATGGTGCCCGTCCAGCCGATGGTGATGAGGTTGGGCTTATCCAGCCCGCCGCAGGAGACCAGCACCGGCGGCTCCGGGTTCAAGAGGGTGCTGCCTTTCCAGCTCTGTTTGCTCATCCGTGATACTTCCTTTCGTAGGGAGCCCATGTGCGCTCGCTGATGATGTAGCGGGGGCGGGCCTTGGTCTCCATATAGATTTTGCCGACGTATTCGCCGATGACGCCCAGACACACCAGCTGGACGCCGCTCATGAAGCAGACGATGCAGATGGTGGAGGCCCAGCCCGCCACGGCGCTGCCCAGAACAGCCTGCACGATGGCCCAGATGACGCCGATGAAGCTGATGAGGCTGACCACGATGCCTGCGCCGGTGATGAGGCGGATGGGCTTGTTCGACAGGCTGGTGATGCCGTCGAAGGCGAGGGCCAGCATCTTGCTGAGGGGATAGTGGCTCTCGCCGGCCAGACGCTCGTGGCGCTCGTAGTAGACGGTGTCGCTGGGGTAGCCCACCAGCGGCACCATGCCCCGCAGGAAGATGTTCACCTCGCGGTAGTCGGCGAAGCTCTCCAGCACCCGGGTGCTGATGAGCCGGTAGTCGGCGTGGTTGAAGACGATGTCCGCGCCCAGCGCGTTCATCACATGGTAGAAGCCCTCGGCGGTGAACCGCTTGAAGAAGGTGTCGGTGTCCCGGCGGCTGCGCACGCCGTAGACTACCTCGGCGCCGTCCAGATACTTTTTGACCATCTCATCCATGGCGTTGATGTCGTCCTGACCATCGCAGTCGATGGAGATGGTGATGTCGCAGCTGCCGCTGTGGAGCGCCTCCATCAGCCCGGCCAGCACGGCGTTCTGGTGGCCGCGGTTCCGGCTCTGGGAGATGCCGATGAAGTGCTCATCCTCAGAGGCGAACTTCTGGATGAGGGACCAGGTGGCGTCGCGGGAGCCGTCGTTGACGAAGAGCACCCGGCTCTTCTCGCTGATAAGGCCCGCTGCGGCGAGGTCGTTTATCTTTTTCAGGAACATGGGGGCCGTGATGGGCAGCACCCGTTCTTCGTTGTAGCAGGGAATGACGATCCATAAAATCGGTTTGGACATGATGAAGTTCTCCTTCTATATAAGGCTCTCCCAAAGGGAGAAGCTGTTACAGCACCATGCGCCGCAGCGCGTCCGGTTCCAGCAGCTTGAAGCTGCTCTTATAGGTCTCGAGCAGGCCGTCCCGCTGCATCAGGCTCAGCTCCCGGGAGAGGGCGCTGCGGTCGCAGTTGAGGTAGTCGGCCAGCCGGATGCGGGAGTAGGGGACGGTGAAGGTGAGGCTGTGATGTACCTCGGCCTCACTGAGCAGGTAGGCGCACACCTTGGCCCGCAGGCTCTTGAGCAGCAGCAGGTCTACCCGGCGGGAGAGCAGGAGGTATTTGTCGCTGATGGTGCGCACAAGATTCTGCAGCACCCGCTGGCGGGCCGGGTCGGCCCCGGGCAGCAGAAGCTTCTCGTAAGGCACCAGCAGCACCTCGCAGGGGGCCGAGGCCACCACCGTCACCGGGCTGGAAAGGCTCGAGCCGCCCAGCACGTCGCCGAACACACCGCCCGGCCCCATCTGGCTGATGGGCAGACGCGCCCCGCTGGCGGCGGAATGATAGGCCTCGATGGCACCGGAGAGCACCACGCCCACCCGGCGGTTCGGCTGTCCGGCCAGCACGAGGGTCTCGCCCCGGCTGTAGGTGCGCAATACGGCCCCCACTTCGCCCAGCAGGACCCGGAGCGCTTCGGCTTCCAGCCCGGCGAACAGAGAGGTGGATTGTAACAGCGGAAGATAATTTTCCATACCCATTCCGTGAGGTTTTCCCCGGGCCCTCACCGCCCTTCTGCGATTCCGTTGCGTGTGCAACGGTATTTTTTCTCTTATTATAGTAAACTTGAGGGCGTAAAGCAAATGGTTTTGCAAATTTTTTGCGGGAAAATTTCTCCCAATGAAAGTGAGGAGCTGAATCCTATGAAAAAACTGACATCTCTGCTGCTGTCGCTGGTGCTGATGATCAGCGTGCTGGCCTGCGGCGCATCGGCCAAAACGAGCAAAAAAGTGCGCATCGCCGGCCTGAAAGGCCCCACCACCATGGGCCTCGTCAACCTGCTGAGCATGGAGAAGGACGGCACGGCTTCCCTCGACTATGACCTGCAGCTCTACGGCGCTGCCGATGAGATCGTGCCGAAGCTCATCAAGGGCGAACTCGACATGGCCGCGATCCCGGCCAACCTCGCCGCGACCCTCTACCAGAAGACGAACGGCGGCATCCAGGTCATGGCCGTCAACACGCTGGGCGTCCTCTACGTCGTGGAGAAGGGCAATACCGTCCACAGCTTTGCCGACCTCAAGGGCCGCACCATCCTTTCCACCGGCAAAGGCACGACGCCCGAGTACGTCCTGCGCTATCTGCTCAAGAAGAACGGCCTCGACCCCGACAAGGACGTGAAGATCGAATACTACAGCGAGGCTTCCGAGGTCACGGCCCAGATGGCCGCTGCCAGGAAGGATGCCATCGCCGTCCTGCCTCAGCCCTACGTCACCGCTGCCCAGATGAAGGACAGCGGCCTCCGCGTCGTTCTCGACCTGACCAGGGAATGGAACAGGGTCTGTGACACCCAGCTCATCACCGGCGTCACCGTGGTGCGCACCGAGTACGCAAAGCAGAACCCCAATGTCATCGCAGCTTTCCTGACCGACTACCAGAAGAGCGTCAAGGCGGCCAACGAGGACATCGACGGCACCGCCGCCCTCTGTGAGGAAGTCGGCGTGGTGGCCAAGGCTGCGATCGCCAAGAAGGCCCTGCCCAAGTGCAACATTGTTTACCGCAACGGTCAGGAGATGAAGAAAGACATCTCTGCTTACCTGCAGGTGCTCTACGATGCCTCTCCCGCCGCCGTGGGCGGCAAGCTGCCGGACGATAACTTCTACTACACCGAGCCGTCCGTCCTGCGCAAGGTCATGGCGGCGATCCGCAACTCTGCAAAGTAAGCTTTGAAACAAGGAAAACTGCCGCACAGCCGTGCGGCAGTTTTTCTTACATCAGAAGGCCCGCGCCGATGCCGATGAGGGCCGGCAGCAGCCAGCCAAAGCCGAGGCTGCTCAGGGGCAGAGCGTTCATCAAGGTGGAGAGGGGGCCGAAGGGCAGGGCGGCAGGGATGCTCTGGATGGCCGTGAAGAGGATGCCCAGCCGCCAGACCGATGTCCGCTGGAATCGTCCGGGCAGGAACTCCACCACGATGAGGATGATGGCGATGGGGTAGATGGCGTTCAGCACCGGGACGGAAAGGCTCAGGATGCCCGCAAGGCCGATGTTCGCCAGCAGCATGCTCATCAGCGCGAAGAAGGCTGCAATGGTGGGGTAGGGCAGCTGGGGCAGAAGCTCGTGGAAGTATTCGCCTACGCTGGCGATGAGGCCGACACAGGTGTTGAAGCAGGCGATGACGAAGATGGCGGCCAGAAGCACCTGTCCCACCCGGCCAAACAGGCCGTCGGCCAGTGCCGTCAGGACGGCGGCACCGGTGTCGCTGCCGGGGAAGGCAGCCCCCGAGATGCCGCCGATGTGGGTCAGCATGGCGTAGACCACCAGCAGCATCCCGCCCGCGATGAACCCGGCCCGGATGGTGCCGCGCCGGACGGCGGACTCCTCCGTGATGCCCACCGCCTGAAGGTTCAGCGCGATGACCGCGCCGAAGTTGAGCGCTGCCAGCGCGTCCATGGTCTGATAGCCGTCCAGCACGCCCTGTGCGGCGGGGAGGGCGGCGTAAGCCTCGGCAGGCGTGCCGTAGCCGGGCGCGGCCGGGCGGAGGATGCAGCCCGTGAACAGCACCACGATGAGCACCAGCAGGGCAGGGCAGAGGATGCGGCCCAGCCGCTGGGTCAGCTTTTCGGGCTTGAGGGCCACGAAGTACGCCGCAGCAAAGAACACGAGGGAGTAGATGAACTGTCCCGGTGTGCTCCGCCCCACCAGCGGCGTCAGCATCTCAAACGAGGTGCTGGCCGTGCGGGGGATCGCGAGACAGGGTCCGATGGACAGATAGACCAGCACAGCGAACACCTGTGCGAAGCGGGGATGGACCCGCCCGGCCAGCGCAGGCAGACCGCCCGCCCGGGCCACTGCTGCCACGCCCGCGATGGGCAGACCGATGGCGCTGACGGCAAAGCCCACAAAAGCGAGCCAGAGCGCCGTCCCGGCCTGTGCGCCGAGAAAGGGCGGGAAGATGAGGTTGCCTGCCCCGAAGAACATCGAGAACAGGGTGAACCCCACCAGAAGGAGCTTTTTGCCCCGGAGGGCCTGAGCGGAATCGTGCATGGTCATCTCTCCCATCTGTGCGCGGAGGCACGTAGAATCAGGATTACTTTATTCCAGTGTAGTGTTTTATGACCTTCATGTCAAGAGAAGAAAAGATGAAGGATTGTATTCTCATACATGATGTGATATTCTGAAAGCGAGAAAACGAACAGGAGCAAAGAAATACATGGATAAAACAAAAAAACGCCGCATTCAAATCTTAGCGGCGTCGGTGTTCTGGCTGGGCGTCTGGCAGGCGGCGGCTGCGGCCATCGGGCAGGAAGTCTTTCTTGTCTCACCGGTGCAGGCCATCGGTACGCTGGTGGAGCTGCTGCCGCAGGCCGAGTTCTGGCAGCGCATCGGTTTCAGCGCCGGGCGCATCCTGCTGGGCTTCGGGCTGGGCGTTCTGTCCAGCGCCATTCTGGCGGTGGCCGCCGAAAAGTGGGAGTGGGTGGACGCCCTTCTCGCCCCCGTGATGCAGCTGGTCAAGGCTACTCCGGTGGCGAGCTTCATCATTCTGGCGCTGGTGTGGGTCAGCGGCTCGTCGCTGTCCGTCCTGATCAGCTTTCTGATGGTGCTGCCCGTTCTCTACAGCGCAGTGCGCACCGGCATCGGGAGTGCTGACCGCCAGCTTCTCGAAATGGCGCAGGTGTTTCGTCTGCCTCTGGGGCGGCGTCTGCGGGCGGTCTGGCTCCCGGCGGTGCTGCCCGCGTTCCGGCAGGGGTGCAGCGTGGCGCTGGGCATCTGCTGGAAGAGCGGCGTTGCCGCTGAGGTGATCGGCCTGCCCAATGGCAGCATCGGCGATGCACTCTACCGGGCCAAGATCACCCTTTCCACCGGGGAGCTGTTCGCATGGACGTTTGTGATCATCCTGCTCAGCGCCGGGTTTGAAAAGCTGTTCCTGCTGCTTCTGGACTGCGTGACCCGCGCCGTGACCGGGGAGGTGCCGCAATGCTGACCATCAAGCATCTGACAAAACAGTTCGGGAAGAAAACGCTTTTCCGGGATCTCTGCCTCACGGTGGAAGGCCCGGCGGTGCTGTGGGCACCCAGCGGCTGGGGCAAGACCACATTGCTGCGCATCCTCATGGGGCTGGAAGAACCCACTTCTGGCATAGTACAGGGCGTTGGCCGGGTGGCAGCAGTGTTTCAGGAAGACCGGCTCTGCCCGCAGCTGACAGCTGTGCAGAACGTGACGCTGGTATTGCCCGGCAGTGCAGAACAATACAAGGAGCAAATCATAAAAGATTTTCAACAATTTGGCATGGATGCTGCTGCACTGGCCCTGCCTGCAGCACGGCTTTCCGGCGGACAGAAGCGCCGCACGGCTCTGCTGCGGGCTTTGTGGGCCGCCAGCGATACGCTGCTGTTAGACGAACCCTTTACCGGCATGGACCCGGACACCCTTGCCGCTGCTGCGGCGCTGCTGCGGGAGCGCTGCGGAGAAAAGCCTGTCTTGCTGGCTACCCACGACCGCGAAGCCATCCGCCTTCTGGGCTGGCCGGTGGTTGAGCTGGAAAATGCCTGAGCCTGCATCTATCCTATAGAATGAAAAATCGGAAAGACCAGAATGGCCTTTCCGATTTTTTGCTGCTTGGAATATTTTACTGAAAAATACGCAGGGGATACGGCGAACTGCATCAGTTCAGCAGCTTTGCCGGGTCAAGGTACTGCTCACCCTGCAGTACTTCCAGATGGATATGCGTCTCCTCGGCGCATTCGTTGGGAATGCTGCCTGCACGGCCAAGTATCTGGCCCACACTCACTTCATCGCCGGTCTGCACCGTGGGGTCGGCAGTGCCGCACACCCGCCACAGGTGCCCGGCGCTGTCCTCGATGCACACCACACTGCCCCAGCGGCCATCGGTGTCCACGGCGGTCACCTTACCGGCGGCGGGAGCACACACCTGTGCATCCTGCGCACAGGCGTAGTCCACACCGTTGTGGGTGCGCCAGTCGCCAAGGGTGCTGCTGTACACCAGCTCATCGCCGCTGTAGGCGTTCAAGATCCTGCCCGAGACGGGCTGCGTGGAGGCAGGCGCAGCTGAACTGCTGGCAGGCGAGGATGCGCCCTGCAGTGCGGAGGGTTCGTGCACCAAACCAGAGCCAGACTGCGCCCCAGAAGAGGACGCAGAGGATGCGGGCTTGGGTACATTTGCCGCAGATTCTGCGGCGTCGGTCACGGGCTGCTGCCATACATCGTCCTCCTGTGGGTCAAGGGTGAGCTGCGGCTCCGGTGCAGGTTCTTCCTGCGGGGTCGTCAGGTCGTCGTAGCTCTTTTTCAGTTCATCCCGCACGGTGCGCACTGCCCACACGCCC
>OGPY01002507.1_pt1 | contig 11197 bp, 10 predicted proteins | sample 1553121 | NCBI WGS metagenome assembly OGPY01 (sample SAMEA2580004, study PRJEB22360) | human gut metagenome
TGTCTGAATGCAAGCATTCACAGAAAGCAATTTTGCATGGCTCTGAATAGTTACCTCATATAAATCGTATAAACGGAGGTAATCAAATATCTATGTTATTTATTTTTTCACTGATCATCGCATCAATCTTTGCACTTACTGCAAAATCCACGATCAAACGTCATCCGTATCCGTGGTACATCGGTGCACTTGTGCTTACACTTTTCGTATCGCTATTTCCTTTTTCACGGAATTTGCCAGAGGCTGTCACTTTTCTTCTTGATCTATTTCGCCGCGGTGCCCTTTCATGCGCACTCTGGTGTATTGTCATGTGGACAGGTGCCTTCTCTAACGGTTCTTGGCTGATTAAGCGCTTAATGCCGGTGCGCGGTGAGCTTTCCATCTTTGCCGCAATGCTGACGCTTGGTCACAACATTGGCTATGGAAGAACTTATTTCGTGCGTTTCTTTACTGATGCATCCGCACTTCCTGCCAATCAATTTGCTGCCTGCATAATTACTATTATTCTTCTTATCATTATGATTCCGCTTACTATCCTTTCTTTTCCAAAGATTCGTAAGCGCATGAAAGCAAAAAAGTGGAAGCAGATCCAGCGCTTTGCTTACCTGTTTTACGCGCTGCTCTACCTCCACATTATGCTATTATTTATTCCGCTTGCCAAAGATGGCAAGGATGGCTACTACTTTTCTGTAATCGTTTACACGGCAATTTTCCTTGGATATGCAATCTGTCGAATACGCAAATGGTATTTCTTAAAGAAAAAGCCAGAACACCGCCGCGAATTTACATCCATTTGCTTTGGTGTATTTCTTGCTGTTATGGTTATTATCTGTGCCGTTTCAAGCCCAAATGATACTATAGCTGATGGCAATTCAAATACAGAAATTGCTGAAAATACAACTATCGAATCTGAGCCTATTTCAAAAGAAGATTCTCAGTCTTTTGATGACACTGCTCTCACCGATGGCGTTTATGAGGGAAAAGCCTACGGCTATGATGGCGCTGTAAAGGCAACAGTCACAATCAAGGACGGCAAAATCACTGATATCTCCTGCAGCAGTGCCGAGAGCGACCTGTGGTACTTCGATAAATGCAAAGACAAGGTTGTTTCTGAAATTCTTGAAGCACAAAATACTGATGTTGATGCAGTTTCCGGTGCAACCTACAGCTCAAATGGAATCAAAAAAGCTGTGCTTGATGCATTAAAACAGGCTGGATTCCCAACAAACTAATTAGGCGCATAAAGTAAATCAAAATAATAATAATGGGGCAAGAATTAAAAAAATTCTCTGCCCCACTGTTTTTATTACTTATTCAATTGCTGCCAATGCCTGTGCCAGATCTGCGATCAGATCTTCTACTTTTTCAATTTTGCTGGTAGCATGACTTAAGAATGCCGTAGGTCCCTGAGCAGCCTCAATTCCCCCTCCGTTGTCTGTAATACGGATCAGCTTCTTTCCTCCGTCTGTGATTTCCACAGTTACAGCTGTAGCACCTGCGTCAATTGCATTCTCTACAAGCTCCTTCACAACAGAAGAAGGACGTTCCACCACTTCTCCTGCTGCAATCTTATCAATTGTCTCCTGACTTAATAACGCAATTTTGCTCATTCGTTTTTCCTTTTTTATATCCTACCAGCGGTTTTTAACTTTGTTCTGAAGTTCATACAGTTTATTGAGTGCATCCATCGGGGTCATGTGGCTGATATCCACGTCCCGCAGTTCCTGAATGATATCGTCATCTTTTACGGTGTCAAACAATGACATCTGTGTCAGATCCACCTCATCGAGATGCGGTTTTTTCTTTTTGCCGGAGGCCTGTCCTTCCACGGATATATTTTTCACCGTTTCCGTAATATCGTTTGCAGAAAGCTGGTTTACAATGTCTTTTGCACGGTTAATCACAAGTTCCGGAATCCCTGCCAGTTTAGCAACCTGTATTCCATAACTTTTGTCTGCGCCGCCCTTTACAATCTTGCGCAAAAAGACGATGTCGTCTCCTTTTTCCTTGACCGCAATACAGTAATTATTGACACTGTTTAATTTTCCTTCCAGTTCCGTCAGTTCATGATAATGTGTGGCAAACAGTGTTTTGGCTCCCAGTAATTTGGGATTGCTGATATATTCGACAACCGCCCAGGCAATGCTGAGTCCGTCGAAGGTACTGGTTCCGCGTCCGATTTCATCCAGAATCAGAAGGGAATTCGCCGTGGCATTGCGGAGAATATTTGCCACTTCATTCATTTCTACCATAAAGGTACTCTGCCCACTTGCCAGATCATCCGAAGCCCCGACACGCGTGAAAATCCGGTCCACAATTCCAATGTTGGCAGATTCTGCCGGAACAAAGCTTCCAATCTGTGCCATCAGAACGATCAGTGCGCTTTGGCGCATATAGGTAGATTTTCCTGCCATATTCGGACCGGTAATGATGGAAATCCGGTTATTGTGATTGTCCAGATACGTGTCATTGTCTATAAACATATCATTGACAATCATTTTTTCGACAACCGGATGACGGCCACCTTTGATATCAATCACGCCGGATTCGTTGATTTTTGGTTTGCAGTAATTATTCTGTCCTGCCACAAGTGCCAGGGAAACAAACACATCAATCTGTGCCACTGCCCGTGCGGTTGCCTGAATACGTGCAACATTATCCGCGATGGTATCCCGGATCTGGCGGAACAGATCGTATTCTAATTCGACCAGACGATCCTGGGAACCGAGAATCGTATCTTCGAGTTCTTTTAATTCCGGCGTAATATAGCGCTCGGCATTGGTCAGTGTCTGCTTTCTCACATAGTAATCCGGCACCTGATCCTTAAAGGAATTGGTCACTTCCAGATAATATCCAAACACTTTGTTGTATTTGATACGCAGGTTCTTAATTCCAGTCTTTTCGCGTTCTTTGCCCTCTAAGTCTGCCAGCCATTTCTTTCCATCCGTTGATGCGTTCCGCAGCCGGTCCACTTCCTCATTGTATCCGGTTTTTATGATGTTGCCGTCACGTACGGAAATCGGAGGATCATCGTTGATGGAAGACTTCAAAAGTGCACACAGATCTTCCAGACAGTCAAAATGTTCCCGGATTCCGGTGGCAAGCTCTCCCTTTAAATCCTCAAGCAGTGTTTTAATCGGAGGCAGCATTTCTAAAGAATTGCAAAAAGCAATCATATCCCGCGGATTGGCGGTCTGGTATGTAATTCTGGTAATCAGACGTTCCAGATCATATATTGGTCCTAAATATTCCCGCAATTCTTCCCGGGTGATCTCCTGATCATTTAAATTTGTAATCAGTTCCTGCCGTTTTAATATCTCTGTTTTGTCGATCAGCGGCTGTTCCACGTAAGAGCGCAGAAGTCTGGCACCCATTGCCGTCTTTGTCTTATCCAGTACCCAGAGCAGGGAACCACGCTTTTGTTTTTCCCGCATGGTCTCTACCAGTTCGAGATTTCTCCGGGAGGAACTGTCAATGATCATATATTTCCCGATGGAATACGGACGGAGTTCCAAAATATTAGAAAGGGTGTTCTTTTGTGTTTCATACAGATATTTCAGTAATGCCGCGGAGGCAATCACACCACAGTCGTAATCCATCAGTCCCAGCCCTTCCAGACTCTGTACATGAAAATGGGACAACAGCGTTTCCTTTGCCAGATCATCCCCGAAATACCAGGAATCCAGGGCGGATACCGCAATTCCCATGCGCTCCTTCATATCATCGATATTTACCCCGCTCATATAAAACGGCTCGTTGCAGATGATTTCTGTCGGACTGAAACGATTCAGCTCATCCAACAGTTTTCGTTCACTGTCCACTTCCGTTACAAAGAAATCTCCGGTCGTAACGTCGGTCGTCGCAATGCCGTATTTATCCCCGATATATACGATACACATGAGATAATTGTTTTTTGCCTCGTCTAACGACTGCATATCAATGTTTGTTCCCGGAGTGACTACACGGATGACTTCCCGTTTGACAATTCCTTTTGCCAGTTTCGGATCTTCCACCTGTTCACAGATTGCTACTTTGTATCCTTTTTTGACCAGCCGGTTGATATATCCGTCTGCGGCATGAAACGGAACCCCGCACATCGGTGCCCGTTCTTCCAGTCCACAGCTTTTTCCTGTCAGCGTCAGTTCGAGTTCCTTTGAAACTGTTTTGGCATCCTCGAAAAACATTTCATAAAAATCACCCAGACGGTAAAACAGGATACAGTCTTTGTATTCTTCTTTTGTCTGCAGATAATGCTGCATCATTGGTGTTACTTCTTGTTTCACTTTTTTCTCTCTTTCTAATAAACCGGATGATAACGTTTCATCACATCATCAGCCAGACGCAGACCGTCCATCGCTGCCGACATAATGCCTCTCCTGCGCCTTCCCCACCCGGATAAATTCCGTGCACACGGCTCTCTCCATTTGTATCCCGCATGATCCGCACCGGAGATGAGGTGCGTGTTTCCATGCCGGAAAGAATCGCATCAGACCGGTCAAACTGCGGAATAATGTTCGAAAAATGTTCCATTCCAAGCAAAAAGGAATGTTCCATGTCCTCTGTCATCAGACCTCTGAGATTTGCAAAGCAGGTCTGCCCTTTTGTCTGGGAATTAAAATCTCCATATCCTTGGCTTGCAATATTCTGCCGGTAATCGCCAAACAGCTGCTGCGGAATCTTTCCGTTTCCCAGCTGATACGTTTTATGTTCGAGTGTTTCCTGAAAGTGCATGCCATCAAGTGGATCCTGTGCTCCGTAATCGGCAGGGGAAACCGAAACAATAATGGCAGAATTTGCGTTTTTCCCACTTCTGCCCGAATAACTCATACCATTGACACAGGTTTTTTCCTTCATGGAGGAAGCATTTACGACATAACCGCCCGGACACATGCAAAAAGAATATACCCCGCGTCCGTTTGGAAAATTGGACGTCACCTTATAAGGTGCGGCAGGAAGCCGCAGGGCGTTTCTTTTTCCGTTTCCGTACATGACATCATCGATCATCTGCTGGGGATGTTCCACGCGGAATCCCACGGCAAAATTTTTAGCTTCCATCGGAAGCTGGTGCCGGTGCAGCATCGTAAAGGTATCCCTTGCACTGTGTCCAAGTGCAAGAATGGCAACATCGGCAGGAATCACCGTATCATCCTCCGTCACAAGTGCATGCAGTGCATTTTCTTTTATCTGAATGTCTTTTAAACAGGTCTGAAAACGAAACTCCGCACCGTGTTTGATCAGGTAATCCCTCATATTTTTGATCACCTTCGCCAGAATATCGGTTCCGATATGTGGTTTTGCATCATAAAGAATGTCCGATGGTGCCCCAAATTTTACGAATGTTTCCAGTACATAACGGTTTCTTCCGGACGGATCCTTCACCACCGTGTTTAATTTTCCATCGGAAAAGGTTCCTGCCCCACCTTCTCCAAACTGTACATTGGAATCCGGCTGCAGAATACCGGTTTCCCAGAAGCGTTCAACGTCCGCACTGCGGTCTTCTACCTGTTTTCCGCGCTCTAAAATAAGCGGCGCATATCCTGCAAGTGTCAGCTGCCAGGCTGCAAAAAGACCACAGGGACCGGCTCCCACAATCACCGGACGCCGGTTTAAACGCTCATGCCCCATTTCCGAAAAACGGTAACCGGTTTCTGTCACAAAGCTGACGGAAGGCTGATGCAGTTTTTTTACGATGCTGTTTTCCTGACGGATCGTTACATAGATGCAATATACATAAAACAATGACGGCTTTTTCCGTGCATCGAGGGAACGCCGCATCACCTCGTAATGAAATGTTTCTTTCGATGGAATACGAAGTGTTTTTCTGATTTTATCTTCCAGATCTTTTTGGGAATGTCCTACTGGAAGCTTTAACTGATTGATTTTAATCATTATGAACCTACTTTACTTCCTGCGACATGTCCGCTGGACCATGCCCATTGCAAATTATATCCCCCACAGATTCCATCGACATCCAAAAGTTCACCAACGAAATAGATGCCCGGGACAATCCGTGATTCCAGCGTATCTGTGTGGATTTCTTCCGTGTGGATTCCCCCTGTGCACACCTGTGCAGCAGAAAAATCCCTTACCTTTTTTAAGCGGACAGGAAATGTCTGTATCTGTCTGCTGAGCGTTTCGATCTGCTTTTGGGAAATCCGTTCCGTGTGTTCATGAACCGGAATGCCTGCTGCCTTAAGTATAACCGGAATCAGTTTATGGTTTAAAAGCCCACGAAGTGATTCTGCGGCATCCTGTATCCCGGCATCCCGTGAAAATCTGCGCTGCAGTTCCTGCGCAAGCATATCTTCGGAAAAATCCGGCAGAAAATTGATGGTAAGTTCTGCCTGTTTTTTCTGATACAGTGCTTTCGAGGCCGGACTGCTGACCTGAAATACCGGAATACCGGAAATCCCGTAATCTGCAAGCTGCAGTTCTCCCCGTTCCTGTTTGCAGTTCTGTCCATCTATGTACAAAGACAGGAGTGCGTCCGTGCGGACTCCGGATACTTTGGAAAATTCCATTCCTTCTGCCTCAAATCCACACAGTGCCGGCAAAATCGGCTCAAACCGGTGCCCAAACGATTTTATCAGCGAAATCATGGATCCATCGCTTCCGGATTTCGGTGCAGCACGAAGACCTGTTGCAAAAACAAGATTGTGGGAACAATACGTTCCCATGGATGTCCGTACCTCAAATCCGTATTTTGTCTCACAAAGCTGCCGGATGTCACAGGAAGTGACCAGGGAAACTCCGCTTCGTTTCATTTCCGCGGACAGCGCATCCGCAACGGAAGAAGCCTGTCCGGAGTTTGGGTATACATATCCGTTCTTTTCTTTTGGCCAGATGCCGATCTCCCGGAAAAACGCAAGGGTATCTTCCACTGTAAACTGCTTTAAAATTTCCTGTACCAGTCCGTGGTCTCCGTAATAACACCGGGGAGACATCTTAAGATTTGTAAAATTACATTTTCCGTTTCCGGTTGCCAGAATTTTTTTCCCCGGCTTATCCATATGTTCTAAGACGGTAACGGACAATCCACGTCGTGCGGCCGTAATTGCGGTCATCATGCCGGAAGCTCCGGCGCCAATCACGAGCACATCCTGTTGTTTTGATTTTTTCTTATCCATAGTCCACCTGTCATTTTATCTGTTAAACCAGTTAAATATTTTATCATATGGGTATAAAATATTCAACTCGAATAGCTTTCCAAAAAGTCAAAAAGGCTCTCTTCATCTGCAAATCCAATGCCATTTTCCGCCTGTTTCTGCAGTTTTTGACTTAAATTCTCACTTCGAATCCCGGTTTCCATATATACGGTTTTTCCATCCGGTAAAAAAACAACCAGCCGGCTGTCCTGTGTACGGATAATATAGGCATTTTCCGTTTCTTTGTAAGGAGTTCCGGTCAAAACGGTGTGCTCTGTTTCGGATGCATATTGTTCTTGGGTATTTTTTGTATTTTCTACACCTCTTTTCTGATACCAGATGCCAAAGACCAGCAGCAGAACCAGACAAAGAAGAATGCAGATGCCTGTTTTTTGATTCATATCATCACCTTCTAACAGTAGCATCTGCATTTTATTTCCGTTTTATACCATTTACTTTAATAAATGTAATTTTTTTGCAACCCGGACAATCAGAGTTCCTTTCGGGAATTTTTTAATCTCCTCTTCGGTCAGTCCGTGCAGTAACAGTAAGACAACTGCATATACGATAACCGCTGCAAGAATTGCAAGCATGGCAGATACCGCATTGATTTTTAAGACCGCATAGCTGCCATGATAGACGATATAGGTAATAATTCCCATAATAGCCGAGGAAATTCCCGGCACAATAAATGTTTTGTGAATTTCCTGATGATAGCCGCTGTATTTTCGTATTGCCAGCGCATTCATAATACACATTAAAAACGCAAAGAACATATTTGCGATAATGACCGCATAGATATTCATGCGGAAAAACAGCATCAGTATAATCAGTACGATCACATGAGCGACAAGCGAAACCGCTGCATTGATAACCGGAATCTTTAACCGGTCAATGCCCTGCAGCAGTCCGTTTGAAAGCGTAGACATTGCATAAAACACAACCGCCATTGCCCCAACCCACATCATGGTACCTGCCATAGGTGCCGTCTGTGCCGTTCCCGGGAAAAGCAGACGACAGATCGGCTCTCCCAATACAGCAAGTCCTATGGCACAAGGGAAAGAAATCACCATGATAAAACGCATGGCAGAATTGATCTGTTCCCTGACTTTTTTCATATCTTTCTGTGCAAAGGACATCGTCAGTGTCGGCACGCAAGAGGCAGCCATCGCGGAGGCAATGGAAATCGGAACATTGATCAGCAGTTTATATTTTCCGGAAAAAACGCCCCACCATACATCAATCTTGTTTTCAGAGTATCCCTGCAATAACGCAACATTTTTGAAAATACTCTGGTCAATGATACTGCTGATATTGTAAACAGTTGTACTTAAAAGAACCGGAACAATTGTGATAATGAGGATCTTCATGGTATAGGCAAATGGCTCTACCTTAACGCCTTTTTCCCGTCTCATTCTTCGCTTAAAGACATGCATATAAGCAAAAAATACGAAAAGTACAAAAATCAGCGCAGCGACAGATCCAAGGTTCGTTCCCAATGTGCCTCCGGCTGCACCGTATGCAGGCCCGTAATGTTCGGCATCACCGAGAACCGCTCCGATCCTTGTTCCGTAGCGATACAGAACATAAGCTGCCCATACACTGATGATGGCATTAACAATCTGTTCAATGATCTGTGAAATGGCACTTGGCATCATCGTGCCAAGTCCCTGGAAAAATCCACGCAAAACGCCAAGAACCGCAACAACAACCAGTGCCGGTCCTAAGATTTTAAGTGCAAACACACTGTATGGTGTTTTTAAGAGTGTTCCGGTAAAAAATTCTGCTCCGAAAAATACAACAAGCGATGCCACAATTCCCGATACCAGGGCAAAAAGAAGTGCACCTTTTAATACCTGATATACCGACCGGTACCGCCCTTTGGCCGCTTTCGCGGAAACCGTCTTTGACACTGCCTGTGGCAGACTGTAGGATGAAATAATCAAAATCACGTTGTACACGTCAAATGCACAGGCATAATAACTGATTCCTACATCGCCCAGAATATTGTTCAATGGAATACGATACACCAGTCCGATGATTCTGCTTATAATTGACGCGACCGCAAGAATTGATCCCTGAACCAGAAAATTTGTTCCGTTATTCTTTGATTTACCCATCTTCTAACCTCAATGCTTTTGTTTCTTTTATTCCGCGCTGATTTTATTTTGGGATGCACGGCTGTTTTCGACGATCTCTACCCATGTCTTTCCGGGATTTAAAATAATTTCCTGACCATCCTGTGTATAATAATGTGTAATATCATTTGCGGATGCTCTTTTCCATGTAATCGGGACAGCTTTTCCGTTTGTGATGTACATTCCTGATCCACCGGAAAGATAATCGATATCTAACGTTCCGTTTTTGGAATCTTTCAGGTTGCTGTAACAATTCTGTAAAATGATATTTTTCACAGCAAGCTGTTCTCCGGTAGAACCGTCAATCTGTTTATCACCAAATTCATAGCGGTAATACAGACCATCCGTTTCATTGTATACAAACCAGGGCTTCGCGTCAACATAGTATAAGGATACTTTTTTCGCAACTTCTCCCTGATCCAGCAGATTTTGGGAATCTTCCGCTGTAAAACGATAATGCGATGTATAATTTTCCGGAAGCTTTGTATCATACCCGTATGTCTTCATGGCAGAGGCTAAATTTTCTCCGGTTGTATACAGATTATGCGGTGCTCTGCGGCTTTTGTCGCGGTAATAAAAAGCCCCGCCTTTTCCTGTAATTGTCAATGAATGAACCATTTAAAACATCAAGTGCATATTTACTTTCGCCTGCATGAAAATAAACCGCCTGAAATTCTTTGGCAAAATATACATAATACAGACGACAGCTTCGCACATTTCCCACTTTTTTAAGAGAAGCATAATCCTGATAAATTGTCATCAGCCGGGTAATGCCGCCTTCCACCGGACATTCATAGATAATATCCGCATTTCCGATTCCATACTGTGGAAGGGTTACGTGTGTGTTTTCTGTCATGACGGCAACCGGACGATTCTTTGCTTTTTTTTCATCCATCCACTCTCCCGTATAGAAACTTCGGACTTCTCCTTCGTGGGTTTCCACCGGTTCCGGCTGATATTCTGTTTCGGCAGTTTCTGCAGGTACATCCTGTGTGGATGAAGGTGTGGGAGCTTCCGATTCTTTACTTTTGCATCCGGCGGATAAAATGGCAATCGCACAGACAACGCCTATCATTTTCCATCTCTTTTTCATAAAACACATCCATTCTTTAATCTCTTACGATATGCATCTCTTCGAGTATCTGTTTTTGTTTGGGTTCCATGATGGCCGCATCTTTCGGATCAATGTGGTCATAACCAAACAGATGAAGCATGCTGTGTACAATCAGAAATGCAAATTCACGCTTCGGACTGTGTCCGTAACTTTGTGCCTGTTCTAACACTTTATCGACCGATATAATAATATCTCCAAGCATGACTTCTCCCGTATCCGGATTAAAATCATCTTCGCTCTCCTCTTCCAGAAAAGAAAAATCTCCGGCTTTCTCATAAGAAAGCATCGGGAAAGAAAGAACATCCGTCGGACGGTCGATCTGGCGGTATTCCAGATTGATCCGATGGATTTCTTCATTGTCTGTAAGTGTCAGATTGACTTCTGCTTCATAAGGAAAATTCTCATGGGACAGACAAAAGGCAATCACATCCTCTGCAAGCTTAGCATATGCAAAATCAAACGGTATGTTACATGTTTCTTCTAAATAAAAACTCAACGAAGTAATTCCTCCTTTGCAAGAAATTCACGAATCTTTAAAAACTGGTTCATACTCATTCCGGAATGGTCATAAATTTCACTTGAGGAAAAATCATTCACGGTCTGATAAATTACAATATCACGGTTCCAGACACTTTGTCCCACATTTTGTTCCATCGCTTCCAGACGGATCACAACCGCATCCACCATGTGCACCAGAGCGGATTCCGGTGAAGATGGAAGCTGCTCTTCTCCATAGTATTCTGCCAGAATGGAGATCAGCTCCGCCGGAAAACATAAGGATTCTGCCTTATTGACCGCAT
>OGPY01002530.1_pt1 | contig 11124 bp, 7 predicted proteins | sample 1553121 | NCBI WGS metagenome assembly OGPY01 (sample SAMEA2580004, study PRJEB22360) | human gut metagenome
GCCGAAGCGACCAATGTCTTGTAACAGCCTATGGAATGGATGTCACAACCGGTACGGTCATACATTCCGGCTTTCAGTAAGACTTCGGCCTTTTCTTGCACATGTCTGCCGTATCTCCCGATCAACGAGGGCACATTGAGTTGAAAGGAGATATGTTCTTCCTTCAATATCTTATAATCTTTCTTCTGCATGTATTCATACCGTTCCGGATGGGCCAACAATGGATAATAACCTTTTTTTTGGGTGCGTTGCAAAATAGACAGTAGCCCCATTGGTGGACTGAAATAAGAAGTTTCCACTAACAGATAACGTTTTCCTTCCTCAAGGGGTAACAGATCATCCTTTTCCAACCGTTCCTCAAAAAGGTTATCCAACATATATTCCGCAGCCAAAGCCAATTCCACCTTCCCTTGATACTTTTGCTTTAAGCGCAAAAATTTTTGTTGTAATGCAGCGGTTTCATTGGGCATGTCTTCCATGATATGAGGGGTAAGCCATACTTTCCGCACTCCTTGCCGTTCCATCTCATCTAAAATTCTCCATGTTTCTTCTTCTGTTTTTACCCCATCGTCAACACCGGGCAACAAGTGACTATGGCAATCAGTCATCCCATGCAGGATACCGCTATCGGCTATAGGAACAGAAGATTTAAAGAACCACATTTCAACTTACAATTTTATATCATTTTTTATCTCTACAATAAGAGGCATACCCGTTGTGGTAACCATAACTATAACCATAGCGGTAACTATAGCGTCCACCGGTGCTTTCCGTGCCATTCAAAATTATTGAAAGATTCTTGAAACGCTTTTCTTGATAAATGTTTTCCAATTCAGACAACAGCGAGCGATCCAACAATCCCGCACGTACAACAAAGAATGTCCGATCGGCATATTGCTCGATTATCTGTGCATCTGCCACAATATCAATCGGCGGACAATCAATAAAAATATAGTCATACTCGTTGCGTAAGGCTTGTATCAAGGTTGCCAAACTTTTATCCTCCAACAATTCCGTCGGGTTGGGAGGAATGGTTCCTACCGGAATGGTATGCAGATTAGGATATTTTTTATCCGTTATAAGCAATTCATTCCAACTGGTTTCCTCGTATCCCAAGTAGTCAGTTAACCCCTTTTTAGGCGACCCGACATAAGCCGAAACTGTTCCATGTCGCAAATCCCCGTCTATCACCAACACTTTTTTCCCTTTAATGGCAAAACTCATGGCGATGTTCATGGACAAGAAACTCTTTCCGCTACCCGGATTAAAGGAGGTTACTACAAATACCTTCTGCTGGGTGTTCTTGTTTTTTATAAAGTCCACGTTGGAGCGGAGCACACGAAAAGCTTCGTTGATAATGTTTCGGTTACTCTCTTCCACCACAATCACATGTTCCGGAGATTTGTTATTTTTTTTCTTGTTACTGAGATATAACGGTATTTCACCTAAACAGGGCACACTCAGGTTTTCCAAATCTTTTTTACCCCGAACTTTGGTGTTCATATTCTCTTGCATAAAGATAATCACAGCCGGTACTAAAAGTCCGAGAACAAGAGCCACCAACAAAATGTTTTTCTTATTCGGTGCCGTTGGTAAGGCACTGCCACGTGGAGCTGTAATCATTCGCGTATTATAAGCGGTAAATGCTTGTGACAGTTCGTTCTCTTCACGTTTCTGGAGCAGATACAGGTACAACTCTTCCTTTACTTTTTGTTGGCGTTCTACCGATAACAAGTATTTGGCCTGACTCGGATTAGAAGCTAACTGTTGAGTTGTAGTTGCTTCCTGTTGGCGAATACTGCGTATCTGGGTATTCAACGATACAATCAGATTATCAACCGATTGAAGAATCGTACGTTTCATACTCTGCATTGAGTTCCCTAAATCTTTCACCAATGGGTTCTTCTCACTACTGTTAGCTATCAACCGGTTACGATCCAACACCATCTTGTTGTATTCACCAATTTGACTTTCGATATTTACGTTAGCTATACCGGAGTTGGTCGGCAATGGCTGGTTCATATCCTTGCTGTTCAGTTCGCGACGAATATACTGGGCCGTGGTAAGCTGGTTGGTGAGTGTCTGAATTTCTTTTTTATTCTCAGCCGACTGGCTCATATACAGACTGGAGGCCGCTTGAACATCAGGTAAAAGATGTTCACTCTTGTAGTTGGAGATATTCTCATCCACATGACCCAATTCGTTTTCAATCACGCCCAAACGTTCACCGATAAACCGTGAGGTACTTACAGCTATCTGGTTCTTGTCCTGGATCCATTTTTCGTTATAAACCTCAATCAGTGTATTTAATATATCTTCTGCCTTTTGTACGGAAGCATCATCGATGCTCAAATTAATAATGGTGGCATTTTCATTGCCTAAGTCAGCTCTCAATTTTTGCGTATAACTATCAGCCACCGCATCAGCCGGTTCTTTACTATATTGAATAGTGCTACCTGTAAAAGAATTCTCATATTGAGAGGTTAAGCTGATAGCCAATGTCCCTGCAGATGTTTGAATGGAGTCTCCGATATTTCCTTCAAACCGTTCCCCTGTTTCTTTTCCTGCAACGATAAAGTTTGAAAGATAAAACTTGTTTTGCGTGTCAACTTCTATATCAAAACTTACATTTTTTTTATTATCAACAAGGTAAGTCACCAATATCGGGCTTGATTTATACAGTTCTATTCTTTTCAAGCCTCTACGAATAGTATATATCTCATTTAGCCCCAAACGCTTCACCACCTCTGTCATCAGCGTAGGGGATTTCAAGGTGAGCAGTTCGTTGTTGATATTGGTGTTTGATTTAAAAATGCCCATATCTGCAAACTCATTCATGGCACTTGCCGAAGAATTGTTCTTAGAGTCATCCTTAATCAAAATGACAGCCGTCCGGGTATAGATATTAGGGGTACTCAACAAATATAATGATGCCGTTGCCAACGCAACGAATAAGGAAAGGGCAAACCAATACCATTTCGGGATAAACATACCCCATAAATCTTGTATCCGTATAAAGTTATCGGCAGGTTTGCCTGCGTTCGTTCTATTCTTTATCATTTTGGCTCTCTTTAATAGCTTATGAAATAATATCTAACAACATTACTTGAACAACAAAACACCCAGCGAGGATAGGAACGAACCGATACTGATCCACAACGATACCGATTTCACACTGTTCTCATTAATGGTGCTTTGTCCGGCACGCACCTTGTTGGGCTGTACATACACCACATCATTCTGTTTGAGGTAATATACCGGTGAATTAAACAGATCTTTCGAGCGGATATCCACCCAATGGGTTACACGCTCGCCGTTTTCTTCACGGATGACAAATATCGCATCTCGCTTTCCGTAGATGCTCAGGTCACCCGCCATGCTGATGGCTTCCAAAAGGGTGATCTGATCTTTCGTAATGGCATATTTGCCCGGAGTTTTCACCTCGCCCAACACAGAGAAATAAAGGTTCATAAACTCAACCGTGACCACCGGGTCGTTTACCAGATTCTCTTCCATTAGTCTTTTCTTTACCAAGGCGGCAATCTGACTCTTAGTCATGCCGGCAATATGCAATGTTCCGATAATCGGAAAATCAATGTCTCCCTTATCATCCAACGTATAGCCGGATATTTCTCCATTATTGCTGCCAGTACGCAAATCAGTAGAACCAGCACGGTATTGTACCCGTGTCAGATTAAACAAGGCCGCCAATTGCGGATCTTTGCTGGACACCATAATGGAGATTTGGTCTTTCGGTTGTACGGTAATGTCCCGCGCTCCGGAAATCGTCTCAGGTTGGTTAACCACAATGTCTTGAAAGTAAATAATTTCCTTCGATGTGTTGCAAGACGTGAGCAACACAATCCCGAGAAGAAGAGTCAAAAATCGCTTTTTCATTTTTATTTTACTGTACAGTTTATTTTCATTTCACTCTGACTTTTGCAATTTCATCAGAAAAGCCTGCGGAATATAGGAGGTGGCTACGGCACATACGCCTTGGACGGTGACCACTAGGCGGCTATTCTTCCTAATCCGGCAGATAACCCCTTCCGCTCCCTTGAACTTCCCGTCAATAACCCGTACACGTTCTCCCTTGTAAAACTTGGGATTGTCCTCCCCGAAATATTCCATCCCTTGCTCGCCGGACGAAGTGACCAGCATGAAGACATCCATTTCCCGCTCGGGAATGGCGAGAGGAAGCTTTCTCAATCCCTCCTGCCTTGTATATAAGATCACCTTATTCGTGAATTGTCGCTGCACCTCCAAAGCACGACAAACGGTTGAACGGAAGAACATAAGCGAATTAATGACCGGACGACGGAGTTTCTTCTTTATGCCGTTACGTTCCATCAAGGTTTCCTCACAAGGAATGTAAGTCTCGATCTTGTCTTTTTTCAATATATCCTCAATCTCGAAAACTTTGTTATAAAATACTTTTAGGGCGAACCAATGTTCGTGTGTGTGTGTTTCTATGTTCAACGAAAAGTAATGTTACCGGGTTGATAAAAAGGATATAATTTCCATTCCTGCACCTTCCGCTTTTTCAAATAAGGAAGATACAGCAATCAAGGTTAATCCGGTTTTTTCCTTCATAGGACTTCCGGAATGCGGGCCGCTCCTGACTACAGTGAGCGGATACCGTAACCTCGTATTCGTACCGTTTCTATGTAAGAAACGGTACAAACATCTTTATTGTTGATAGTCAATTGCGTATGTTTGTATAAGAATCCATTTTCACTCGGTCTGCTCAGTTCTCAACTCAAAAATACGCTCGAAAGAGAAATAGACAGTCTCCTTTCATTTTACATCCTTATTACAATATTATTTTAATTTGTTTTAAATAATAATTATAAATAGTTGATAATCATTTGTTTACAAATGGGGGGGGTAAAATAAAAGGAATTAAATGGCTGTTTTATTTTTCTTTTTTGCTGAAAATGATTACATTTGCGGTGTATTTCTACCCTCTCTTACATAGAGACGGTACTGTTCAAATCCTTCAAAATCTTCTCGTTCGCATTATCTATCACGGCATTGTCTAAAGAATCCAAGTAAATAAGCGTAGTCCTTTCGCTACTGTGTCCCATCCCCGCACTGATGACGGCAATCGGTACGTCGTGGTTGCGTGCGGCGGTAGCCCAGCTGTGACGAGGCGTATATGAGGACAAAGGTAATGGTTCGCCAAGCAATTTACCCAACCGTTTCAATTTTCGGTTATGGTAGTTCAACCCGGTCCGATATTGCCGGTAAGCCTGATCTGGCTGTTCATCGGTAAGGATGGGGAAAAGATATGGACTTTCCGGACAAACCTGCCCATATCGTTCCAATATCACCGCCATACACGGTTCGATATGTAATGTTAAGTATTGGCCTGTCTTATGGCGACAATAGGTAATTCGCACGCTGTCCACATTCTCTTTTTTCAGATATGCCATGTCCACAAACGCCATGCCACGGGCGCAATAGCTGAACACGAACATGTCCCTGGAAAGTGCCAAAGCCGGTGAATCCGAGAGGTCAATCCTTTGAAGTTTCAGGATGGTTTCCTCATTCACGGCACGCTTCGATGTGCGAGCCACTCCTGTATAAACCTCACGAAACGGAAAAGTCTGCACCGCAAGACCTTGCTTTACGGCCTTGTTATAAACGGCACGCAGAATCCGCATATAGAACGAGCTGCTGTTTCTCGCTACCTTTTGTTGCCACAACCATGCCTCATACCGACACGCCAGGGCGGAATCCAACGACGAAAAAGGAATGTCGTTACCATCCAGGAAAGTGGAAAAACTGTTCAGTGCACGCCGGTAATTACGAGAGGTACCGTATTGGCCGTTCTCCCAAAGCGTTTCCATCTCTTTTTTCATGTGGTACAGGAAACCGGACTCGGAAGGCAGGGAGCGATAGCGGTTGAGTATTTCCGACAAGGTGTATGTTTCTCCGCTACAGTCCAGCTCACGGATAATCTCACGGATGTCCCGCATCTCCTTTTCCGCCCGTTTCCGGTAGGCGGTCAGGACTCTCTCATTGCCGGGGACAGTGACAAGTTCACGTTTCGTCTCATTCCACCACTCGGGAAATATCCTCATGTCGGTGGTAATCTGCCTGTTCTCCTGACGGTGGCAAAGCTGGTAACAGAGTGTGCCAGCCTTACCCTGTACCGTCGATGGACGGAATTTTAATTTAATGGTAGCCATATATAGTCTGTTTTATGATGAATAATAGGTACATAGATACAACCCGTGGGCTATATTGTTGAAGGAAGAAAATATTTAGTCCTAGATTCCGCTTCTCCGCTTGGAACACCGAATATCACTTGCTGCCGATGCCAAACTCTGTAAATCATCTTGAAAGACAGTCCGAATAGCCTCGTAAAGAATCAAAGTCCGAAAATAAAAAGCGACATTTTTTCCGTGGGACAAGTCTAGAAATATTTTTTTCGTATAAACAACAAGACTGTATATGTTTTCTGGGAAATTCGTGAAAAACAGACGGATACCAGCGAGTTCCCTATAATCAAAGATAAATCAAAACCGTATTGTCACGGGCGTTCCGGCTTCGCTTTCCATGAGTATTTTCCTTGCGACAAGTCGCGGAAAATACACATGGAAACAAACGCCCGGACAATGGTTTTGATTTCGGGAAAGATTATAGGGACCCACTGCGACCGACGCGACGCATGACCGTGTCATTGATGAAAAAAGGAGGGCCTCCTTTATATCCCTAATAAATCCGGCAGGAAGTACGGGATATATGGGCAGACCTGGCAATGTCTTATGAAAAAACACCGCCCCATGAGAAGACAGGGACTTCAGCTCCCTCTGCTCTGCATAATCCTCCCTTTGCGCCCGTGCCTACTTCTTCGCCCTTCCTCCGCATACCATATCCTTGTTTTCACGGCATGTTTCTCTCACGGAAAACCAGTCTTTCGGACATTTGACGACATCTGATGACATCTGATGACACCTTTTTGAAAATCAGAGTTTTATTCGGATTTAGCCCATATTTTTGAAGTGTCAAAGCAATTTATTAACCCCAAAAAGAAAAGGTATGACACAAGAAAAGAGCCCGAACGGGAAGCCTAGACGGACCCGGAAACCGAAGGTCACGAACGACGCCCCTTTGGTGGAACAGATCACCGAGCTGATGATGATTCATAACAAGAGCGATCCGAAAGCCGGTGTACAAGTGGTCAGCGAGATCGACAAGGACGGGAAGGTCAAGACGGTTCCAGCGGACGAGAAGAATGAGAACTCATTCCTGAAATTCGACAAGAACTCGAGCATACTCGAAAACTTCATCAAGAATTTCTGGAGCCAGCTCAAGGAACCGACCCATTTCCGCCTGCTCCGCATGACCTTCCACGACTACAAGGTGAACAAGCAGGCGATCAAGGACCTGGCGGAAGGGAAAAAGACGGACGCGGTGAAGGAGTTCCTCAAACGCTACGAGATCCGTCCGAGAGAGAACAAAGAGGAACAAAACATGAATAAACAAGAGACAGCCATGGCAAAAAAAGAAACGCAACCGCAGGCACAGCAGGTGCCACAAGAGCCGCAAGGCCCGCGTTATCGTTACAATGAGAACATGATCGACTGGGAGGGATTGGACAAGATCGGTATCTCAAAGGCGACACTCGAACAGCAAGGACTTCTCGACTCCATGCTGAGAGGTTACAAGACCAACAAGCTGGTGCCGCTGACACTTAACATTCCCGGCGTGCTGACAGCCAAACTGGATGCGAGGCTCTCGCTCATACCGCAAGAGAACGGGCAGGTGGGGCTGGCCGTTCACGGCATACGCAAGGAACCGCAACTGGAACGCCCTTATTTCGGATTTAACTTTAGCGAGGAGGACAAGAAGAACCTGCGTGAGACCGGCAACATGGGACGTGCGGTGGAACTCAACCTGCGTGGCAGCGAGTATACCCCCTGCCTGATCTCCATCGACAAGAACACCAACGAGCTGGTCGCCGTCCGGCAGGAACATGTCTACATCCCGCAGGAAGTGAGCGGGGTAAGACTTACGGACGAGGAGATCAGACTGCTGAAGGAGGGACAACCTGTCAAGGTGGAGGGGATGATCTCCAAGGCGGGGAAGGAATTTGACGCCACGCTCCAATACAGTGCCGAGCGCAGGGGGTTGGAGTTCATCTTCCCGAAGAACCAGGTATTCAACGAGAAATCCATCGGGGGCGTACCGCTCTCACCTACCCAAATAAAGATGCTCAGCGAGGGACATACCATCCTAGTCGAGGACATGAAGTTCAAGAACAGGGACGGGGCTTTCTCCGCGTTTGTCACGATAGACCAGACGACAGGACGGCCGAATTACACCCGCCATAATCCGGAAACCGGAGAAATCTATATTCCCAAGGAGATATGCAGCGTACAACTGACCCCCGAGGATAAGGAGACCTTACGCAAGGGGCAGGCCGTCTATCTGGAAAACATGATCAACCGCAAGGGAGAGGAATTCTCCGCGTTTGTCAAGCTGGACATGAATACCGGCAGAACGATGTACTCACGCACGCCGGACGGGTTCAACGAGCAGCAGGCACCACGTATCCCGGCGGAGGTTTACGGCCATGTATTCACGGCGCAGGAAAAGGCGAACCTCCAGGACGGGAAGACCCTCCTGGTCGAAGGACTGAAAAACAACGGGCAAACGTTCAGTTCCTACCTGAAAGTAAACCCTTATTCCGGACAGTTGCAGTATTTCCAAGAGAACCCTGATATTCGCAGGGATACTTCCCGTCGTGCAGCACAGGCGGATACCGCCCAAGGCCAGCAGCAGGAACAAAAGAAGGGCGCAAAACAAGCGGTATAACCCCAATCAGAGAGAAACAAAATGAATTTTACAAACATCAAATCCCCAAACCGTATGAATACGAATCGGAACATCCCTTATAATTATAATGTAAAAGATATTGATTGGCCCGGTCTGAAGGCCGTGGGTATCAGCAAGGAGCAACTGGAAGCGGACGGCAACCTTGACCTGTTGTTGCAAGGCAAGGAGTCGGAAATCATCCCGTTGAGACTCTGTACCCCGGTTATCAGCCTGACCATGGACGCCACACTCAAACTGGTACCCGGTGACAACAACAGGACAATCATGGAAATCAACGGCATCCGTCAGGAGGAATCTCCAAAGAAATAACAAAAAAATAAAATAAGTTTAACCTGTCCCTGTACTGCCCAATCCGGTACGGGGCATCAAAAAGAAAAAGAATATGATCGCAATAGTGACTGACAGGCCCAACGTGGGCAGAGAGATAGCAAGAGTGTTGGGAGCCGGCAGAAAAGAGAACGGTTATATGACCGGGAACGGCTACATGGTGACATGGACATACGGCAATATGCTTTCCCTTGCAATGCCGAAGGATTCAGGGACAGCCCATGTGGAGTGGAAGGACTTTCCCCTCCTGCCGCCTTCCTTCCTGACAGTAAGGCACGTGAAGACGGATACCGGGTGGAATCCCGACATCAATGCGGTGCTCCAGTTGAAAGTGATTGCCAAGGTGCTCAACGCATGCGACACCATTATCGCGGCAACCGATGCCTCCCGAGAGGGAGAGATGCTGTTCCGCCATCTTTACGGTTTTCTGGGATGTAAACAACCTTGCCTCCGCCTCTGGATCTCGTCTCTGACGGACGAGGCCATCACGGAAGGTATGGCGAACCTCCTTCCATGTGATCGGTTCGACAACCTGTTCCTTGCGGCGGACAGCCGTAACCGGGCGGACTGGCTCCTGGGGGTCAATTCAAGCTATGCCATCTGTAAGGCGGTAGGCTTCGGGAACAATTCGCTGGGCAGGGTACAGACCCCCGTACTGGCGGAGATATGCAGACGGTACCGGGAAAGGGAGAACCACATGCCGGCTGACAGCTGGCCCGTATTCATCAGCTTGTGCAAGAATGACCGTATCTTAAAGATGCGCCACGTGGACGACCTTGTGGTCCGCCGGGAGGCACTGGCATTGTACGAGGATTGCAAGGCGGCAAAAAGTGTCCGCATCACAGCGGTAGGGAAACAGACGGAGGAAATCGGGGCACCGGCACTTTACAACCTGGCCGAACTGCAGAAAGATGCGAACCGTTACCACAGCCTGACGGCCATACAGGTGCAGGAGATTGCACAAAGCCTGTACGAGAAGAAGCTGATTTCCTATCCGCGCACCTCCAGTCGCCTGTTGCCAAAGGATGTATATGACATGCTGCCGCCTGTCGTGGAAAAGATGCTGTCCTGCAAGGAGTTCCGACAATATGCCGGTACGGTTGACCTCGCCGCGCCACGGGACAGTATTGAGGCACAAGACCCCATGGAGCACCATGCCATCATCATCACAGGCATACAGCCCGGTAAATTGAACCGGGAGGAAATGCTGGTTTACACGCTCATTGTCGGCAGGGTGCTTGAAACGTTCATGCCGCCTTGCAAGGTGGAATACACAACCGTCGATGCGGTGTGTGCCGCACGTAAATTCCGCATCCGTACATACCGCATCTTGGAAAAAGGATGGCTCGGAATTTTCGAGAGGGAACATCTTGTCGCAAAAGGCTGTATGCCTTACCAGGTGGTACCGGATCTTTTTCAGGAAGAGATCCTGCCGGTGGCAGGGTGCAGCCTTATACATAAGAAATCGTTACCGGTCTCCCCTTATACGGACGAGGAACTGGTGAATTATATGGACAAGGCCGGACTGGGCACCGTCTCCACCCGCACGAATATTCTCCGTACGCTGTTGGAACGTAAATACATCCGTTATTCAGGTAAATATGTCGTCCCGACTCCTAAAGGGCTTTTCCTGTATGAAACGGTACGCGGTATGAAGGTAGCCGACGCCTCCCTCACTTCGGGATGGGAAACAGAACTGGCACGGATAGAACGGGGGGAACTCTCGCAGGGAAAGTTCCTGGACGGTGTGCTGGAAACGGTAAATGAGGTGACAGGCGAGATATTCCGGAACCATCCGGTGGAAAAGCGACCACAGGGAACCACATAAACAAATGTCAAAGCCAACAAGACAAGGGAAGTGCAGACAGTCTGTCTGTACTTCTTTTTTATATGTGCAAGATACGTTTTTCCGCTTTTAAGCGGCAAAGGTCTTGGATTGCCTCGTTTTTG
>OGPY01002548.1_pt1 | contig 11066 bp, 7 predicted proteins | sample 1553121 | NCBI WGS metagenome assembly OGPY01 (sample SAMEA2580004, study PRJEB22360) | human gut metagenome
ATTCCCTCGGCGCACATTGGTAAAAGCGCCGGAACTGCTTGGAAAAATATGAGTGAGGACATGATCAGAACGCTTGTTATTCTTGATCGAGCAGGCAATTTTGATCGATAAATAGAAAACACCCCGCTGTAGCAAATCATCACTACGGCGGGGTGTACGAGTGTGGTGTACTAATAGTGTACAAATAATGTACTAGTGTACATCATCTCACTGCATTTATCCACTTTTAAGCACGGTTGAAGGCATTGAAAACACTTGGTTTTTGCCAATCAGGCTTACTTCATGGCCTCTTCAACTGCGACTGCAACCGCAACCGTAGCGCCGACCATGGGGTTGTTGCCCATGCCCAGGAAGCCCATCATCTCGACGTGCGCAGGGACGGAGGAGGAGCCTGCGAACTGTGCATCGGAGTGCATACGGCCCATGGTGTCGGTCATGCCGTAGGAAGCGGGGCCTGCGGCCATGTTGTCCGGGTGCAGGGTACGGCCCGTGCCGCCGCCGGAAGCGACGGAGAAATACTTCTTGCCCTGCTCAATGCACTCTTTCTTGTAGGTGCCGGCGACGGGGTGCTGGAAGCGGGTCGGGTTGGTGGAGTTACCGGTGATGGAGACGTCCACACCCTCGGAATGCATGATGGCCACGCCCTCGCGGACGTCGTCAGCGCCGTAGCAGCGAACGTCGGCGCGCTCGGTCTCGCTGTAGCGGATCTCGCGCACGATGTTCAGCTTGCCGGTGAAGTAGTCGAACTGGGTCTGAACATAGGTGAAGCCGTTGATGCGGGAGATGATCTGAGCGGCGTCCTTGCCGAGACCGTTCAGAATGACGCGCAGGGGCTCCTTGCGGGCCTTGTTGGCGTTGCGGACGATGCCGATCGCGCCCTCAGCGGCGGCGAAGGACTCGTGACCGGCGAGGAAGGCAAAGCACTTCGACTCGTCGGACAGCAACATCGCACCGAGGTTGCCGTGGCCCAGACCGACCTTGCGGTCCTCGGCGACGGAGCCGTCGATGCAGAAGGACTGAAGACCCACGCCGATCATCTTGGCGGCTTCGGCCGCGGACTTCACGCCGGACTTGATGGCGATGGCCGCGCCGACGGTGTACGCCCAGCAGGCGTTTTCAAAGCAGATGGGCTGGATGCCCTTGACGATCTCATACGGGTCAAAGCCCTTGGCCTTGCAGATCTCGCGGCACTCTTCGACGGAAGAGATACCGTACTGAGCGAGGACGCCGTTGATCTTGTCGATTCTTCTCTCGTAGTTTTCAAATAAAGCCATTGTTTCGTCCTCCCTTCCTTATTCCTGACGCGGGTCGATGTACTTGGCAGCGTTGTCCCACTGACCATAGTGACCCTTGGCCTTTTCGAGCGCTTCGTTCGCATCGATACCCTTTTTGATGAAGTCCATCATCTTGCCGAGGTTGATGAACTCGTAGCCGACGATCTCGTTTTCCTTGTTGAGCGCGACGCGGGAGCAGTAGCCCTCGGCCATCTCGAGGTAACGGGGGCCCTTTTCGGCGGTGGCGAACATCGTGCCGACCTGGGAGCGAAGGCCCTTGCCGAGGTCCTCGAGGGACGCGCCGACAGCAAGGCCGTCCTCAGAGAAGGCGGACTGGGTGCGGCCGTAGACGATCTGCAGGAACAGCTCGCGCATGGCGGTGTTGATGGCGTCGCAAACAAGGTCGGTGTTCAGCGCTTCGAGAATGGTCTTGCCGATCAGGATCTCGGAAGCCATGGCAGCAGAATGGGTCATGCCCGAGCAGCCGATGGTCTCGATCAGAGCCTCCTGAATGACGCCCTCCTTGACATTGAGCGTCAGCTTGCAGGCGCCCTGCTGGGGCGCGCACCAGCCGATGCCGTGGGTGAAGCCGGAAATATCGGCGATCTGCTTGGCCTGGACCCACTTGCCCTCTTCGGGGATCGGGGCCGGACCGTGATATGCGCCCTTCGCAACGGGGCACATATGCTGCACTTCGGTCGTGTAAATCATAACGATCTTCCTTTCTTATCCTCTGTCTCCACAAAAAGCGGAACGTATCCATACGTATTTTTTATCATAGCAAACCCGAACGTCTTTTGCAAGGCGAAAAAACGGAAATACGGGCAAAATCCGTATTCCGTTCCCTCATTTTCCGCTATGCCGCACTTTTCGTTACAGCAGGTGGCGGATCGGGCGCTGAAGAAAGCTTAAAGCCGTATACAGCGCGCGCTTTGCCCAAGGCAGCGTCATTTCTTCAAACTGCGCGCCGTGTTCCGTGCCGCCGTCGTGCAGGGCGAGGCGGCTCTGGCCCATGTATTTTCCGCTCTCTTCTCGCAGCGCGGCATTGACCTCCTCGCTCTCGATGACGAGCATCAGCTCTGTGTCGAGATATGCGCTGCGCATGTCGGCGTTGAATGAACCGACGACGCTCAAATCGTTTCCGATTAAAATTGTCTTCGTATGCAGCGACTGGCCGCAGACGACCTCGTACACGTCGACGCCGCGCGATAAAATATTTTGCTTTTCGCGTAAGTAGTCCGAGCAGCCGCTCGGGTTCGCGCCGTTTTCAACGGCATTCGTCAGCACGCGCAGCTGCCGCGTCTCGGCAAGTGCTTCCAAATCGTTATACATTTTGTCGTTGCAGATGATGTACGGCGTTTGCAGCAGGACGTCATCGCCCTGCGCCATCAGGCGGACAAGCGCGTCCCACAGCTCAGGCGCTTTCGCCTCCGCGCGCGGCGAGCCGCTGAGAAGGCTCACATGCGTGACCGCCGCGGTCTCCACCTCCCAGTCGACGGCGGCAAGCTCTTTTCCATGCACCGCGCATAGCGCCGCGTAGCGCTCCTGCAGCGCATCGGTCTGCGAGGACGTCTTGCCTGTGATGGTTTTATTCTCCGGCTGCGACCAGACGCTTTCAAAATACGTCAAAAGCTGGGAGACCGAGCTGCCCTCTCCCCCATCCGACACGACGAGCACGTCGCGGTCGATGTTCTGGTTCTCCTGATATGAGCCGAGGAACAAATCGTTCGAATTTCTTCCGCCGAGGATGTATTTGCTCCCGTCGGCGATCAGATACTTGTCGTGCAGACGGTAGTTGAGCTTCCACGGGCGCAGCAGGTCGATGGGATCATAAAAGCGCACCTCCACATTCTCCTCCGCCGCGAGGGCGCGGAGAACGCCGCTGTTTTGCAGATGCAGAAAACCGTTCAGCCCGTCGACGATGACGCGCACCCGCACGCCGCGCTGCGCCGCGCCATAGAGCGCGGCCATCAAATCCTGTCCGCTGCCGTCCGCGCGCAGGTCAAAGGTCGAGAAGATGACCTCCCTTTCCGCACTCTCGATGAGCTGCAAGCGCCAGAGCAGCGCACTGTCCGTATCCTCGATGCTCCTCACGCGCTCCTGCGATGCGTCCGTACTCAATCGGGCTTCATACTGGCTCCACAGCTCCCCTGCCGCCTCTTTTTGCGGCAGCGGGACGAGAATGGCTGTCAGCACCCCATATAAAAGGTACACGCCCAGCGCGATGCCCAGCCATTTCAAGATATGTTTTTGCTTCATTTTTCACCTGCTTATCATAAAACTCATGCCGTCAGTTTACCATAAGGGATGCAAGCTGTCCAGCGGCGCGGCGGCGGTAAGTTTTCCCGACCGAAACGCCGCAACTTTCGCCCAAACGGAAATTTCTCGAAAAGAGGTCTTGACAATCCGCCAATTTCCGACCTATACTGTCGGTAAATGAAAAATACCCCACACGGGTATTGTATTTGCCCCGAAGGAGGAATTAAATTGAAAAAGGAAACCTATGACGTGACCGGCATGAGCTGCGCCGCCTGCTCCAGCCGCGTGGAAAAGGCCGTCGCCAAGCAGCCCGGCGCGCAGCAGGTCGCGGTCAACCTGCTGAAAAACAGCATGGTCGTCGAATACGACGAATCCCAGCTTTCGTCCGCGCAGATCATCGCCGCGGTCGAAAAGGCGGGCTACGGCGCGTCGCTCAAGGGCGCGGCACAATCCGTCCCCAGCATCGCCGAACAGGAAGACGCGCTGGCCGATCATGAAACCCCGGTGCTCAAGCGCCGCCTGATCGCGTCGCTGGGCTTCCTCATCGTGCTGATGTATTTCTCGATGGGCCACATGATGGGCTGGCCGCTGCCCGCGTGCTTCCTCGGCATGGAAAATGCGATGACGTTCGCATTCACGCAGTTTTTGCTGCTGCTGCCCATCGTCTATATCAACCGCCAGTACTATATCGTCGGCTTCAAGACGCTGTGGCAGCGCTCGCCGAACATGGATTCGCTGATCGCCATCGGTTCCGCCGCCGCGATCGTCTACGGCGCGATCGCGCTGTATGAAATCGGCATCGGCTTTGGCCAGATGGACATGGACACGGTGCACACCTATATGATGGAGCTGTACTTCGAGTCCGCAGGCACGATCCTGACGCTCATCACCATGGGCAAGACGATGGAGGCCCGCGCCAAGGGCAAGACCTCTGATGCCATCACAAAGCTCTTGGACCTTGCGCCCAAGACCGCAACGGTCGAGCGCAACGGCGTCGAGAGCGTCATCCCCATCGAGGAGGTCCAACTCGGCGACATGCTGATCGTCAAGGCGGGCGAGAGCGTCCCCGTCGACGGCGTCGTGCTCGAGGGAACGTCCTCGGTCGACGAATCCGCGCTGACGGGCGAGAGCATCCCCGTCGAAAAGCAGGCGGGAGACAGCGTCATCGGCGCAACCATCAACAAATCCGGCTATTTCAAGATGCGCGCGACCAAAGTCGGCGACGATACCGCCCTTTCCCAGATCGTACGCCTTGTGGACGAGGCCACGAGCTCCAAAGCGCCCATCGCCAAGCTCGCCGATAAGGTCAGCGGCGTGTTCGTCCCCGTCGTCATCACGATCGCCGTCATCGCAACGGCAGCGTGGCTGCTGACGGGCCACAGCGTGGAATTTGCGCTGTCCATCGGTATTTCCGTTCTCGTCATCAGCTGCCCCTGCGCACTGGTCATCAGCATTCCCCTGAGCTTCTTCGGCGGCATCGGCGGTGCATCTGCCTGCGGCATTCTGGTCAAGGGTTCCACCTATCTGGAAGAGCTGGCCCGCACCGGCATCGTTGTGTTCGACAAGACCGGCACCCTGACCCAGGGCACCTTTAAAGTGACCGGCATCCACCCCGCAGAGGGCACCAGCGAGGAGCAGCTGGTGGAAGCTGCCGCGCTGGCCGAGAGCTGGTCCAAGCACCCCATCTCCCTCAGCATCAAGGCCGCTTACGGCAGGGAGATCGATCCGAACCGTGTCACCGATGTGCAGGAGCTTGGCGGCCACGGCGTGACCGCCAAGGTGGACGGCAGGACCGTTGCTGCCGGCAACGCCCGCCTGATGGAAAAGCTGGGCCTGAAGGCTCCCGCCGTCAGCGAGACCGGCACCATCGTGCATGTGGCCATCGAGGGCATGTACGCCGGTTATCTTCTGATCGCCGATGTGGTAAAGCCCCACAGCGCACAGGCCATCCGGGGCCTGAAGGATGCCGGTGTGCGCAAGACCGTGATGCTGACCGGCGATGCCGAGCCGGTTGCAAAGGCCGTTTCCGCAGAGCTTGGGCTGGATGAATACCATGCGGGCCTGCTGCCGGGCGACAAGGTAGACCAGATCGAAACGCTGCTCGCCGCAAAGCGGCCCAAAGAGAACCTTGCCTTTGTGGGCGACGGCATCAACGATGCCCCGGTGCTGTCCCGTGCCGATGTGGGCATTGCAATGGGCGCTCTTGGCTCTGACGCTGCCATTGAGGCCGCTGATGTGGTGCTGATGGACGACGACCCCGCCAAGATCGCACTGGCCATGCGCATTGCCCGCCGCACGTTACGCATCGTGTACCAGAACATCGTGTTTGCACTGGCCATCAAGTTTGCCTGCCTTGTGCTGGGCGCGATCGGCATGGCCAGCATGTGGACCGCCATCTTTGCCGATGTGGGCGTGATGGTGCTGGCTGTGCTCAACGCCACCCGTGCCCTGTACACCAAGGATCTGGCGAAAAAGAATGAACAGTAAAAAACAGTGCCGGACAGCCTGAAAACTGTCCGGCACTGTTTTTATATATGAGGTGCATACAGGCGTTCTATTTCATGCACAAGCTCCGGTTCTTTTTCGATATCAAATTTTCTGGCAAACATGCAGGGCGATGCTTTCAGCTGTTCCAGATCAGCGTATTTCCAGACCCACGGATTGCCTCTGTCCCAATCGATGGCACGGGCACTGGTATCACCCGGCCCCTGATAGATCTTATCCTGATACGGCGACTGCGCGATCAGTGTCTGCACAAAGAACTCGTCCGAGCAAAAGGTCTTGTCCAGCACCTGCAGGATCCACTCTTCTTTTGTCAACAGATACCGTGCAAAGCCGTCCGTGCAGCTGAACCAGTTGCTGCCCTTTGTGAAGTGAACGTCCTGATTGCGCTTTATTCTCAGCAGCTTCTGGCCCGACAGCAGGATTCCATTGATCACGCCGAGCACTGGATGGCGGCGCAGATCGATATTCTGGAAAAAGTGCCGGTAATAAACGCGCTCATCGTTGAATGGGCTGAACGGGTGCGGGTCGAAATGGACAAATTCCACGTCCGGGTTTGCCTCAAAAAATGCACGGATATCTTCTTGTGTTTGAATGGGCAGATCCACACCGGAGATCAGGTGGTAATGTTGGTATGGGCCGTGATCTACCGCTGCCTTGAGCAATACAAACTCTGCCTTTACTAAAGTAATACCACCCCAAACAGCGCTCGTTCTCTGTGCGTGAAAAACCTTGGCATATTTTACATATCGTTCAACGGTTTCTGGCTGGTAGTTTTCATTCTTGCTGTCCATATGGATGAAAATATCATTCCACGGTGCATCCAGCATCCGAAGCAAAGTCCAAAACATCTCATTGCACTGATGTGCCATAAGCATGTACGCCTGTTTTTCTCTTGTTTCCATCGCTTTTTCCTCTTACTTCTGCACCGCGTTTTCATTTTATTATAACAGAATCCTCTTTAAAAACAATCCCACCACCCCTTTTTTACAGCACAAAGCCGCTGCTTTCCCTTGCAGAGGGAGAGCGGCGGCTTTGTTTGGGTATGGAGAAAATGGAGGAGGTCTCAAAGTTTATCCGCGGAAAGCAGCGGTATACACCGCCACCACCTCGTCGCGGGTGGGGGTGATCTGGTTGGTGGACATGCAGGTGTCGTGCAGCGCAAGCTCTGCCAGCGCGGCAAAATCTGCAGGGTCCACCTTGTTCAGCTGCGCAAGATTGGCGGGGATGCCCACGCCTGCACTGAGCTGACGGACAAACTGGATCACTGCCGGTGCGGCAGTGTCCGGGGTAAAAGTGCCCTGCAGGCCCATGGCAGCGGCAATGGTCATGAACCGCTCCCGACACACCGGGCTGCGGCTGTTGAAGGCCAGCACGTAGGGCAGCAGCACCGCATTGCACACACCGTGGGGCAGGTTGTAGTGTCCGCCCAGCGCGTGTGCCATCGCATGCACCATGCCAAGGCCCGCGTTGGAGAAAGCCATGCCTGCCGCATTTTCGGCGTAGGCCATCATGGTGCGGGCGGCTTCATCCTGACCGTTGGCAACGGCCCGGGGCAGGTTCTGCACGATCGCCTGCATGGCCCAGTAGGCATCCTTGTCCGTGAGCGGGTTGGCGTTTTTGGAAAGCGCCGTTCCGTACTCGTTCACGGTGCTCCGCGCCTTCGCGAGCAGTTCCTTCGATTGCCCGATGGCCTCCAGCAGATGCGGCACGTCGTCTTGAAGCCCCGCCAGCGTGTCGTCGGCGCGAGCGATGGACGTCCGCGTATCGCCCACGGTGCCGACGAGCCCTTCCAAGGTTGTGCGGGTTTCGCTGACGGTTTCTTTGGCGCTGCGAACGCCGGCGGTGAGGCTGCCCTCGGCGGCGTCGGCCTTCTCTTCCGCCTCGGCCCCCACCTTCTGGGTCGTTTCCACCACCTTCTCCGACACCGTCTTCACGAAGTTCTCGTTGACGGCCGCCTCAGCGGCGTTGGCCGCCGCGTCGGTTACCTTGGGCGCGATGGAGGAGGGCTTCTCGTTCACGTAGTAGTCGATGGTCGGCTGGGTGAAGTCGCCGGTGAACACGCTGGCGAAATCGGCGCTGAAATCCTTCGGGATGACGAGCGCCGCCCAGTAGCGCCCTTCGTAGACGCCGTTTATGGCCGCTTCGGCGTCGGGGAATTCCCAGCCCACCTCGTGGTTGTCGTGCAACTGGGCCACCACCTGCGCGCCCACGTCCAAATGCCCCGTCTCAGGGCTGTCGGCGCCGGCGTCCTCGTTGGCCACGGCTACCAACATGCCGGTGGTGTTGCTGTAGGGATCCCAGTTGGCGACGACCACATACCAGGCGTAAGCCGACGGCATGACGATCATGCCCAAGGCAATGACGAGCGCGACTGGGTTGCGCAGCACGCGTTTCACGTCCCGTGCGAAAATGGCGAAGATCACTCCAAGGTATGTCCGCATTCGCTTCAGCATATGCGCCTGCTTGCGCCTTTCTCTGCCCGTTTGCTGACCTTGCTTGTAATGAGAAAAGTTTCCCACATCCAGCTCTTCATGCTACGGACAGCGGGGGATTGTCGCTATGCTGAAACGGGTGCTGCGTCTGACGATAAAGCGACGCGCTCCGGTCGCCGCTTGCCCCGCCGAACTTCGTTCCTGCTCTGCGGCAAGGGGGCGAAGCCTCACCGAAGCGGTTGCCCGCGCTGCCCGTTTGTCGCCGTGTTGTGGCTTGAGTTGCGATGCCGTTGCTTTACACTACGGGCAAGCAACGAAGCGCCGAAGAAGGCGCCCCGTGATGCAGGCCGACGCGCAGGAGGTTGCGCTCGCCTGTGAACCTGAAGGAAAGGAGGCCCTCCGTGGCCGATCGCAACATTGAGAACGCGAGCACCGAGGTGCCGGAGATCCCCGACGAGCTGGAGCGCGTGCTCGTCTTCGCCCTGGACGAGGCCAAAGAGAAGATCGAGGGCGGCGAGGACGTCATCCCCTTCACCACGCTCGTCGTGAAGGACAACCTGTTCATCGAGTCGCATCCGGGCGATTCCGCCGAGGAGTGCTTCGAGGCGGCCGAGAAGAACGTGCGCGGCGCCCGCGGGGCCGACTGCTATGCCTTCTGCTACGACGGCTACATCGAGACCGACGATGGCGTGAAGGACGCGCTCATCGCCGAGGGCGGCGTGCCGGGTGCCGATGAGGGCTACGCCATCGCCTATCTGTACGAGGTGGATGACGAGGGCACCTATACCTTCGAATCCGAGGCCGCCTACATCGGCGAGGCCCCGAACTTCATGGCGGCCCTGAAAGAGCCGGTCGCCTACACTGACGACGAGATCGACGAGCGCTACCGCGGCGAAGAGGCCGACGCTGAGGGTGACGGGGTCGAAGAGGACGATGCCGAAGAGGCCGAGGAAGTTGCTGACACGGTGGAAAAGGCCGAAGAGGTCGTGGAAGACGCCGAGTAACCCCCGTCGGGCTGCACGTTTCAGCCCGGTTCACGGATCTCGTCCGCATCCGCAACCCTACCCCCCCCCCGAGTTTTCTGCCTTCTCGGTAGAGAAAAGTGCGATTGTGCGAGTCTGAATCGCTGATTCGGGGTTGTCGTGCAGAGAAAAGTGCGATTGTGCGAGTTCTAGCTTGCTTAAAGCTCGCACGATCGCACTTTTCTTTACCTCAACTTCTAAAAACTGTTTCTGGAGCTTTCAAAAGAAAAGCCGGCGGAACTCCGATCCAGTTCCACCGGCTTGTGCCAACAGGGTTGGCGGGTTGCTCATCGTCGCGAGCACGGCGCTTGTTTCAAGGGCAGCGCCAAAAAAGAAGTGAGGCGGCAAGGAGGGGTGCCTCGCCGCCTCGGAGGAGGGGGTAGCGGCATCGAGTGCCGCATTCTGCTTTCAAGGGGATTGAAGCAGAGCGATGGAAGCAGGGGAACTTCCAAATCGCTGAAACGAATTATAGGTCAAGACTTGTTTTGGTCACCATAATGTGCTTCATTTTCCACGAAGAACGGCATCATTTCGGCGGTGAGTAGCATATAACCCCTTGTCAGAGCCCGTTTACCTGCGTCAGAAGCCCGTTCGCCCTCTGAGAATTTTCTTCACATTCAATAAGAAAGTTTCAGATTGCCTGTCTCCCTCCTTTCCGAACCTTTTATCTTCCTTCGTTGATGCAGGGCCCTCGGCATCGGAAAGCGCCTTTTGAATGGACGAAACGATGCGCAGGATGCACGGCGGTGTTATGGACGAATAAGAATGTCACCCCCTGGTTGTTTGATTTTGCCACCCTCTAGGACGCAGGATGCACGGCGGTCGCAAAAGATCATTTGGAAGGGGTTCATGTCGAAAAAGGTTTCTCCCGCGAGCAATCTTGTATCATGGAAGGCAACAAATTCGTGGAAAGGAACTCACCATGGCCGATCTCGCGCTGCGCTTTGGCAAGGACATGCTCGTCGTTTCGTCGCCGATTCAGGAGGCCCTGCGTCGGGCCGGTATCGAGTCGGCGCGCGATCAGGCGCTCGCGCTGTTGGTGGAGCCGGAAACCATCGAAGAAGCTTACCGCATGGAAACGGTGGCCGGCCCGCAGTGTATGGTCACCCCCGTGGCCGATTTCACGCCGGCGCGCTTGGTGGCCGTTGGTGCCGAGGGCAAAGGCGAGGCGCTGGCCGAGGCGGCCCTTGCGGTCATGGCGGAGTTCAAGCCCCAGCATACGCTCGTGGAGATCGCGCCCTGCGGTCTGCCGCTGGATCCCGACTCCAAGGCGTCGCTTGTGGAAAATCGCGACCAGTACGCTCGTGCGGCGCAATTCTTCGATGGCCGCACCTTTGATGCGTTCTTTTTGAACGGGTTCACGACGGCCGATGATCTGAAGTGCGCGCTCATGGGTCTGCGCAAGGTGACCGATGCTCCTATCATCGCGTCGGTGGACGTGCAGGGCGACGGCGTGCTGACGAGCGGCCGGGGTACCTGGCGCGAGGCCGTGGAAGTGATGGTGGAATACGGCGCGGCGGTGGCCGGCTTCTCCCCGCCGGCCCCCCCCGGACCAGCGGGCCGGCCCGCAACGG
>OGPY01002557.1_pt1 | contig 11050 bp, 7 predicted proteins | sample 1553121 | NCBI WGS metagenome assembly OGPY01 (sample SAMEA2580004, study PRJEB22360) | human gut metagenome
ATCCGCACATTTTGATGCTAAGAATACCGCTGCCTGTGCGACCTCCTCGGGCTCAGCTACCCTTCCAATTGGAATTCTTCCATTATAATAATCTGGCTTTGCCTTCAACGCTTCCTCTGTCATCGGTGTCCTCACCATTCCGGGGGCTTCCATATTTACATTAATTCCATATTTTGCGACTTCTCTTGCAAGAGAAATACTAAAGCTTACAAGTCCTGCTTTTGATGCTGCATAATGTGCATGTCCTGTTGTTGATCCGTGAAATGCTGCCTGCGAAACAATGTTAACAATCTTTCCTTTCTGCTGAGCAGCTATCTTTTCCTGCAATTACTACAGTGCCAATGTAAATATTTCACAGATATATGTGGAGCCGGGAGATACAGTAAATGTAGGGGATGTGCTTGCAGTCTGTGATGTGGATGAGGCAAAAAAACAGTTGCAGGAATGTAAGGATGCGCTGGCGCATGAGAATGAGACATATGAGATATCCGCTCAGATCTCGGATACGCAGATCAAATTATGGGAGAGTCAGGCTGCGGATACGGACGAATTTTCAACAGAACAGATTGAGAAAAAAGAGAGCACAGAAGAGGATTACAATACGCAGATTGCCACAGAACAGGAAAATGAACGGTACGATAAGCAGCTTCACGAATACCGAGTGCAAAAGATCAATGAGCAGATGGCTTCATATCAGCAGATTGTTGATGATGGAACGCTTAAGGCAGCCCACAGCGGTCTTGTCACTTACACTAAGAAGCTGACAGATGGAAGGTCTGCTGCGGCATACGAGAATATAGTCATTGTCTCAGATACAGATGACCTTGTGCTGGATATAAAGGGCACAGCCATAAATGAGTATAAATACAGCGATTATGACAAGAAATATGTGATAGTCGATGGCGAAAAATATGATGTCACTGAGTCTCAATATACATCAGAGGTTTTGGTACTTTCAAAGATAAACAACCGATATCCGGATGTGTGCGTGGAAAGCAGGGAAAAGCCGTTTCTTACGGCAGGACAGATGTATCCGGTATATTTTGAAAAGACAAAAGCAAATCAGGCACTTGTCGTGGGAAAAGATTCCATCTATAAGGATGGCGATAACAGATATGTCTATGTGAAAAATGATGAGGGCGGCCGCGAGAAACGCATCATAACAACAGGTGAGTCTGATGAAAACTATACACAGGTCACAGAGGGCTTAAAAGAGGGGGAGCTGGTTTACTATAATTCTACAGATCAGGTTCCGACAAAGTATAGCAAATATACGGTAACAAGGTCTGACTTTGATATAGCAAACTACGGTGTGCGCTACAGCAGATCTGACGCAGGGACGATAACCGAAACCTGTGATTATGAAGGGCAGATCGTATCGGTCAATGTGAAGAAGGACGATACGGTAGAAAAGGGGATGCTGCTTTACGTGGTGGATACCGGAGAGGGCAAAGCTGCCATAACAGAGGCGAAAAATGCGATCGACTCGGAGAATGAATCCTATGCGCAGAAGATTGCTGATTACGATAAACAGATAAAAGATTTATCTGAAGGTGGTAGTAGCGCAGAAGAAAATAACCGGCAGGATGAAAAGCCGGATACAGCATATGATGAGCAGCAGTTGAAACTGAATTTACAATTATTGAATCTGCAGAAAAAACTTGCCTGTGCAGACCACACCTATCAGCTTTCCCGGCTACAGTCAGCATATGACAGCATAAGCGCAGGAAATGACGGCAAAGGAAATATTTCAGTATATGCCAAAAATGACGGAAAAGTTTCAAAGGTGAGTGTCAAGGCAGGAGATAATGTGGAGAAAGGCTCAGATATCCTGCAGATAACCGGAAATTCCACGGACGTACTGCTGGTTCAGGTAAAGGATAGCAATAGCTATAAAGTATATAAGGACAATATAGCAGATGTGGGAGAGCGCGTATCACTTGAGCTGGACGGTACAACGATCTACGGAAGCTGTATCGGTTTTGCCGGTTACGGCAGGGAAGCTCAAAAGGGATATATAAATCAGGATGATAAAGGTGTGCATATTACCGGAAACACAGATTCGGGATATGGAAATGCAGCATTTTATATAAAACTTGACAATGGAATACCGGATGATCTGACCGGGGCATCTGCTGTAAAGTTTTCTTATGTTTCTTTTAAAAAGGTGGTAGTGGTGCCGACTTCGATCATACACAAGCAGATCAATCCGATGAACAAAGATGATATATCCTACTATGTGTGGAAAATTGATGGGGACAGCGTGGTAAAGCAGCCGGTAATATTGAGCGATTATACATCAGGCAGCAATACACTTGTGCTTTACGGTATTGATGAGGGCGATGAAATATGTTTGGCTTCGTAATTAATAAATTAAAAAACAGAAAATGGTTAAATTTGTGTCTGCTTATGGGAGTGGCTTTGTTTATAGCACTTTTTGTGTGCCACCCTATGTTTGAAAAGGGCGCGGGCAATCAGATACTCGACAGACTTTTTACGGATCAGGCCACACAGCAGAATGAGTTTCCTGCACAGATGAGCCGCGAGGGAACATATGCGGTGGCAGATTATCCTGATTCGCAGTCAGTGCTTGATAAGCTGTCAGGATACGAAAAGAAGTGGACTGAATATGTGGATATAAACAAGGTTTCCTCACAGCAGCTTATCACACTCTTAGGAGGACGCGCAGATACAGAGTTTGGAGGACTTAACCATTATTTTACAATAGGATATCTGCCGGGGCTTTCGGAGTACGCGGATGTTGTAAAATCTCAGACTGACACAGCCACATTCGAATGCAGTATAAGCGAAAAGACAATGGATCACTACGGACTTGTAGCAGGTGAAAAAATCTATTTACATGTACCTGATGGCAGTGGGAAAAAGGAAATTTCTTTCGTCATATCACAGATCTGCCGTGAAAAAGATATAAACGATCCATATTGGGCCAAGACGCTTTCGGATATGGGCGATGTGATATTTGTTTCGCAGGATGTTTTTGACGAAATGATGCAGTATTACAGCGAGGACAATATCAGCTACAGTGATTTTCTCATGCTGGATTACAGGCAGATCAACACGGAAAATGCCTCACTTTATGACGGTTATATGGAGCAGTTTAAGGATGCTGACAAGCTCTACAATGACAACATCCGTGATACGCTGGAGCGCTTTTTTACACAGCAGAAGACGATAAAGCTGATGCTTTGGGCGTTGGAGCTGCCGTGTCTTGTGCTTTTGATTTTATTTATAAGAATGATATCTGCACAGATACTTTCGCTCGAGGAAAATGACATACTTGTTTTAAGAAGCCGCGGTGCGACAAAATTACAGGTATTTATTTTGTACCTACAGCAGTCGGGAATAATAGCGTTTGCGGGCTGTGTACTTGGAATAGTACTCGGATATATAATGTGCCGGGCTGCCGCATCTACAGACGGATTTTTAAGATTTACGGCAAAGGATATAGGCACTTACAAATTTGTATGGCAGATGCTTGTCTATGCGGTGGCAGCGGCAGTTATCATGGTGCTGTTTATCACAGTTCCGGTGTGGAAAAAATCAAAGGATGCCATATCAGAGCACAGCAGGGAACGAATATCAAAGAAAAAGCCTCTTTGGGAGAAATGCTTTATAGACGTTATACTTTTGGCTCTGTCAGCATATCTGCTTTACAATTACAACAAGCAGAAGAGTACGCTTGCGATATCTGTTCTTGAGAACAGGAGCATAGATCCTGTCATGATACTGGACAATTCGCTTTTTATATTTGCAGCGGCACTTTTGTGCGTAAGACTTACCGGACTTATTATTCTGCTTGTGGACAGGCTCTTTAAAAAGCGTTTTTCTCCGGCAATGTATGCATCATTTTTACAGCTGAAACGAACCAGATACAATCAGGGATTTCTGGCAGTATTTCTTATCATGACAGTGGCTGGCGGTATTTTTGACGCGAATATGGCGCGCACCATGAACAGCAATATGGAGCAGCGGATCGTCTACAATGTGGGTTGTGATGCGATATACAACGAAGATTTCAGACTCAGGATACAGAAGAATAAAGATGGCTCTGTAAGCTGGATGGATGACGAGCCTGATTTCGGTAAATACGAGTCGCTCAAAAATGAGGGCATCTGTGACGGTGTCACGCGTGTGCTTGAGGACGAGAGGGTAGACATTTCCGCAGGCAGTGGTTCGGTTTCGGATGCATATCTTATGGCGATAAACACAAAAGAATTCGGTGAGACTGCGAAATTGCAGAGTGACCAAAATGATGATATTAATGACGCGCACTGGTTCAATTACCTGAATGAGCTGGCAAAAGAGCCGGACGGAGTCATCATTTCCTCAAATCTGGCAAAAGCTCTGGGACTTAAAGTTGGTGACAGCTTAAATTACTCAAGGTATGTACCGGAGGCTGTCGATGATGATCAGATCTACGCATCCGAGAATGCAAAGGTATGTGCCATAGTAAAAGGTTTTCCGGGCTACGAGCGTTACACCTATGAGACAGATGTAGAAGGAAATGTGACCGAGCAGGAGAAATACCTGATCGTTGCAAATTATGCAACGGTTGTGGAAAAGTTCGGCATGACACCGTACAGTGTGTGGATGAACCTGTCAAAAGGAAAAACGGTGGATGATATATACAAAAATTTAACATCCGCGCAGCAGCTTATAGACGAGAATAAAAACTCAGCCACAGTGCAGATCACAAACGGTATGTTTACATTAAGTTTTATACTTTCACTGATAGTGTGCTCAGTAGGATTTTTGCTGTATTGGGTTATGACACTAAAACAGAGGGAGCTGCAGTTTGGTATATACCGCGCAATGGGAATGAGAATGAGAGAGGTAAAAGCAATGCTTTTAAACGAGCAGATATTTTTATCATTTCTGCCGCTTCTTGCGGGAGCAGGCATAGGTATAACTGCAACAGCGATGTTTGTAAGGCTCATATCGATCATATATCTGCCGCAGAAACACAATATCGGAGTAAATGTATATATTTATCAATCTGATATGCTGGAGCTTGCAGGAGTACTTTTCGTGGCTGTAGCCGTATGCTATGTGGTTATCAGCAGATTGCTTAAGAGTATGAAGATAGCACAGGCACTAAGGCTTGGAGAAGATAGTTAGCAGATAAAAATGATTTTGTGGTAGTCGGTAGAAAGTTTTTATAGCATGGTAAATGAGGTCGTGACATATGGAAAATGCGATAATTGCTCAAAATATAAAAAGATATTTCAAGGCGGGAGATGGTACAACAGTCCACGCACTTGACGGAGTATCCATGGAGATAAAAAAAGGAACACTTGCCATCTTAAAAGGGCGTTCCGGCTCCGGAAAGACCACACTTCTTAATATCCTTAGTGCGCTTGATATGCCGACAGAGGGAAGTGTGCAGTTTCTGGATAAAAATCTCGAGCAGATGACCGAGAAAGACCGGGAAATGCTAAGGCGGTATGAGATGGGATTTGTATTCCAGTCTATAGCACTAATTCCCACGATGACGGCATATGAGAATGTGGAATTTGCCCTTAGACTTGCGAAAAATAAACGTCAGATACGGAAGAATTTGACTGATATGGATAATGACATTGGAGATGAAAAAAACGATGTGATAAATGAGAATACGCATGACAGAGTATCAGAGCTGCTGGAGCGTGTCGGACTCTCAAAGCGCATGGATCATATGCCGGATCAGTTATCGGGAGGTGAGCAGCAGAGAGTTGCGATAGCGCGCGCTGTGGTTCATCGCCCGAAGGTGGTCTTTGCGGATGAGCCGACAGGAGCACTCGATACCGCTTCTGGATTTGAAGTCATGCGATTGTTCCGTGAGTTGATAGACGATGAGGACATCACAATAGTTATGACCACGCATGATCCGAACCTGATGGAGCTGGGGGATGAAGTGTTTGAGCTTAGTGACGGCATAGTAATTTAAATTAAAAGGGGGAAAAGTAGATGATAAACTGCGATGGACTGGTAAAAATATATGAGACAGACGATAAAAAGGTGATGGCACTGGAGGGGCTTGACCTGACGGTGGAAACAGGGGAGATGCTTGCGGTAATAGGAAAATCCGGCAGCGGAAAATCCACCCTTTTAAATATGATAGGAGGACTGGAAACACCCACAGCGGGAGTACTCACTATTGACGGAAAAGACATTTCCACATATTCAGAAGCTGAAATGGTGAGATACCGCAGGGACAAGGTGGGCTTTGTGTGGCAGAAAAGTGCCAAAAATCTGTTCCCATACCTGACTGTGCTGCAGAATGTCGAAGCCGTGATGATGTTTGAAAATTCAGGTAATACCGATAATTTAAAACACAGAGAAATTATAAAAAAACGCAAGGATAATAATAAAAGCTATGCCCTTAAACTGTTAAATGCAGTGGGATTACAGGAGCATAAGGATAAGCTTCCGGCTCAGCTATCGGGAGGAGAGCAGCAGCGCGCAGCGATAGCGGTGGCACTGGCAAATAAGCCGGACATACTGCTTGCGGATGAGCCCACCGGAGCTGTGGATACAAGGACTGCTGATACAATCTATGAGCTGTTTCATAAGCTGAACAAAGAGATTGGTATAACCATCATCATAGTCACACACGATATGGCACTTGCAGGCCGTGTAGACCGCACAGTGCTTATATCTGACGGAAAGGTAAGTACGGAGAAATTGAAGAAACACCCTGCAATGGAATATACGGTATTGGACAAGGCGCACAGGATAAAACTCACTGATGAGATGCTTGAGGCAGCGGGGATAGAGTCTAATAAGGTCAGGGTTGATGTGCAGGATGGAAGGCTTGTGATATCGCGGATTTAAGACATATTAAACGTTTAGTGTTATAGAGACACAAAATATATCATTTTCGGTTTTAACAGAGATAAAACCACTATTTTTATTTACGCATTCTTTGACATTTTCAAGCCCATATCCGTGGATATCTCCGGCTTTTTTTACCGAAACCGGTGGAATTGGATTGGATATTTCATAAAGCAGCACATGATTTTTCTGGCGCAGCGTACATGAGATGGATGGTTTTTGATGAGCCGGAAAAGCATCGCAGGCTTCTATTGCGTTATCCATAGTGTTTCCAATGATTATGTACAGGTCAACAGGCGAAATGTTAAGGTCAGTATCCAGCCATAGATTAAAGTTTATGGAGATTCCCAGACTGTCTGCTTTATTAGAGCCATAGTTTAGGATACCGTCAACAATGGAATTACCGGTATCAATCATTTGGTCAAGGCTTGAAAACTTTTTCTTTAAGGCAGAGAGCTGGCTTTCGGCTTCAGGTCGTGTTTTCGTAGAAACCAGATTTTCCATTGCCAGCATGTATTTTTTTATATCATGCCAAAGTGCGCGGGATTCGTCCTGACGAGCAATGATATCCTGATAGTAAAGCTCCTGTTTGGCAAGCTGCTCCTGCATACAGAGCTGATTTTTCTGTAATTCATAAGATTTCTTTACTATTTCCGTATATCCACAAACCACTATATTGATAACAAGCATACATATGGTGGTCATCACAAAGGTGGAGTATTTACCATTGTCAATAAAGGTAGTGTACTGGGCAAACAGAATAAATATGCTTGACAGATTGCAGAGCATGAGTGGTATGGCATGCAGTAGAGCCTTTGAATCAAATCGGGCATTGGTAAATAAAATAATTATGACCAGCAAAAACAGATGAATAATCTTGCTTGTGGTATTGTAGATAAGCCGTCCTTCACTTATTCCTAAAAGTTCATTTATTGAAATTCCAAGTCTGGAAAGTACAAACGCACCAATAACATCGGAAAACATCGACGTGACAAAAAATAATATAATAGTATAGGTGATTTGGAATATTTTGCATTTGAAGTAGAAAGTATAGCATAAAAACAAAAATAAGCTGATAATGGCAAGCCGTATAAACATAGGTGTATATAGGGTTGATAGCATTATGACCGCAAAGAGTGATATGCAAAATAGGATAATATATCTGCGGGAAGGGTATACAGGTCTAACCTCTTTATGAAAGAAGTAGAAAATAAGCAGGCATTCTATAATAATGGTATATATTTCAATTGGAAAATTCATTTGATGGTACCTCGTATCAAATTGTTAAAGCGCTCTTGGAAAATGGTCTGTTTTTTCCGCGAAAGTGGAATTTTGCAGCCGTCAGTCATAGTGACAGCAAGTGGTGTAAAGCTGTCCACATAATTCAAATTGATGCAATAGCTTCTGTGAATCTGTACAAATGAAGGATATGAAAAAACTGAAATCATATTTTCCATTGAATCCTTTATCTCCAATGTGGATGTATTTGCAAAATGAAAAATAATGTGCCGGTTCAGGCTCTCAAAATATATGACATCGTTTATAGAAATCATTTTCTGAGTTGAACCACATGTTACCGCTGCCTTTTGCGGAAGAATCTCGTCAAGAGCCTCCCTGACAACACTTTGAAACATTGTAATCGTTATCGGTTTGCATAGAAATCGAAAAGCAATTCCATATCCTCGGACTGCATACTGCAGTGCGTTTGTCGTAAAAACTATTACGGGACGAGGAGAATATCCTGCTAAAATAGAGCCAACTTCAAAACCATTTGGCTTATCCATTTCTATATCAAGAAAAATTAAATCATAAAATTGGGATTTAAAAGCCTCAAGCAGGGCAGAGGCAGACAGGAAAGTAGAAATATTGTATGGTAATTTGCATGATTTGCAGTAATTGTAAAGTATATCAATATCTTGTTGTTCATCATCACAAATAGCAATATTCATAAAAATAATCCCCTTATCAAAACAATTAAGCTATGAAGATTATAAATTATAAATTTTGAATTTACAAGATTAATTTAGGTTGCGTTTTGAGAATGTAATGGCCGATGTAGGAATTATGGATAAAAAGTATGCGTGAAATATCATTTATGTGCGAATTTATGTCATTTATGCAGATTTGATTGCAAATGAATTATAGATTGTATATTATTTATTATAGAGTAAGTTAGAAAAGGAATACAGGATGATGTACAGAATTGGAATATGTGATGATGAAGAAGCATGTAGAATAAAAATATCGGAAAGTATAAGAAATATAGCTTTAAAAAACGATATAGAAGTTAAAATTATCCAGTATGAGTCAGGAATTCAGGTTATGGATTGTGAGAAACCTGATATATTGATACTAGACATAGAGATGGAACACATAGATGGTCTGGAAGTCCGTGATTTGTTGGAACATACGGACAATGAGGTACTGATTATTTTCTGTACTAGCCATGATGAAATAATGAGTAAAGCATATGGGCAAAATGTTACAGATTTTATTAAGAAGCCTGTGAAGGATGAGGAAATGGAAAAGAAATTGCTTCATGCGATAAATATTATTAATAGAAGAGTAAAATGGATTTTTCTAAATACTATAAGTGGACTGACAAAGTTTAAAATTTCAGATATAGTGTATGGTATTGCACAGGGAAGGTACTTAAAGATATACATGTTAGATGGGAGCGAATATTTTATTACAGATAAAGGTGTATCACAGCTTTATGAAATGTTGAAGGATATGAATTTTGCCAGAATAAGCAGGAGTGTTATAATTAATTTTGAAAATGTTAATACAATTGGAGATGAGATAATTATGACAGATGGGGTGAAGCTAAAGAGTAGTAGAAGAATGAAAAAACAAATACAAGAAGATTTTTTTAATTATATGTGTAAAGTGGCAAGGGTTGAAAGAGCAGATAGATGATTTTAGAATTAATATTATTTGAATGGCTGATATGTAAGCTGGAGATTGGTGATATCAAGTTAAAAAAATATTTTGCGTTTATGCTCATAATGTTAATGCAGTTAGGTGAAATTATTGTTATCTTTATTCGACCGGCACAAAGCATATGGTATACCATATTAGCGCTTCCGAGTGCTTTAATTGCTACAGGGATACTATTCAAAGAAAAGATGTGGCGTAAATTAGCAGTGTTTTTGTTTGCATATGGATATATTGATGTAATAGAATATCCGATTAAAATTATAGTTGGCAGTAATAATGATTTAATGGTATACATAATTACTATTATTATAATTTGTCTTATTGGCAAAATAATAAATCAATTCAAAAAAGTATCGTCCATGATAGCGCGTATTGATCCTATATATTTTATGGCTTCGTCCATGATAGAAATAATCAATATGGGAATAATTGTAATGACCGATGATATAATTTTACCTGGTCAGGATAGACTTAAAATTGTAATAAATGTATTAACAATGATTTCATTTGTTATGTTAGGAATATTTGGAATTGTTTTTATGTTTTTGGGTGCATATAAGAAGCAGCTTGAGATAGATAATAAGATAAAACAAAACTATCTGATTATTCAAAAAGAACATTATAGTCAATTGTATTCTCATATGCGAGAAATACGGAAAATAAAACATGATATGAATGCTCATATAAATATATTGTATAATCTGTTAGATACAGAACAATATGATGAAGCTGTTAAGTATATATATGACATCAAAATGCATTATGATATAGGTAAAAAATTGGAATCATATTATGATAACGGAATAATTGATGCAATTATCTATTACTTTAATCAAAAAAATCCATTAATTAAGTTTATTTGTATGGGAAATTTTAGTGGCAGGAATGAAATTTCTGATTTAACAATTTGTACAATACTTTCAAATTGTATTTCAAATGCAGTTGAAGCATGTAATAGATTACAGAAAAAAAAGAAAGAAATTATGATTAATATATCAAATGTGAGAAATTATGTGGTCATTATGATAGAGAATCCTATTGAATGGGAAGTTGATATATCTAAGTTGGGGAGATATACATCAAAGGATGATAGATTATCACATGGATATGGGGTAAGTAATATAATAGATGAAGTCAGGCTGTGTGAAGGAAATTATAATTTTTGCGCAGATGATGGAAAGTTTAGTGTAAGTATTGCAATAAAAAAATAAATACCATTCGTTACAAAAAAAGTACCGCTCATTCTTAAGGTGTTGAAAACAATTTAGAATAAGTG
>OGPY01002559.1_pt1 | contig 11048 bp, 9 predicted proteins | sample 1553121 | NCBI WGS metagenome assembly OGPY01 (sample SAMEA2580004, study PRJEB22360) | human gut metagenome
AGGAAAGAATCCGGTAAAGGAAAAAAGCTCCGCCGGAAAAAAAGGTGGTATTTCCGGTGGAGCTCTGTGAAAAAAGTGATCAGAATTTTACTGATGATAATAAGAGAGAAAGTCGGTGATCTTTCCAACCGCATCCTTTAAAACTTCAATTCGCGGCAGGTAAACAACGCGGAAGGGATCCGGCTGTCCCCAGTTGAAGCCGCCGCCGTGGACAATCAGAAGTTTCTTGTCGCGCAGCAGATCGAGAGCAAATTTTTCATCGTTTGTAATATTGAACTTTTTGGTGTCAATTTTCGGGAACATGTAGAACGCAGCTTTTGGTTTGACTGCGGTGATACCCGGAATATCGCAGAATGCCTTGTAAACGTATTCGCGCTGCTCGTAAATCCGTCCGCCCGGAATGATGTAGTCGTTGACACTCTGGTGGCCGCCAAGAGCGGTCTGGACAACGGACTGTGCCGGAACATTGGAGCAGAGACGCATGTTGGAGAGCATTTTGAGCCCTTCAATATAGTCCTTTGCGATAGCTTTATTTCCACTTAAGATCATCCAGCCGATACGGAAGCCTGCGATCATGTGCGATTTGGAAAGACCACTGAAGGTGACACAGAACAGATCCGGTGCGAGGGATGCAATAGAAACATGCTCGAGACCGTCCATGACGAGCCGGTCATAAATTTCATCGGAAAAGATGATCAGCTGATGTTCTCTGGCAAGCTCGACAATCTGCTGCAGTACCTCTTTCGGATAGAGTGCACCGGTCGGGTTATTCGGATTGATGATAACAATCGCTTTTGTGCGGTCGGTGATCTTCTTTCGCATATCATCAATGTCCGGATACCATTCGGACTGTTCGTCGCAGATGTAGTGGACGGCTTTTCCGCCGGCCAGCGTTGCGCAGGCAGTCCAGAGAGGGTAATCCGGGGATGGGATGAGGATTTCATCCCCGTCATCCAGAAGAGCGGACATACAGAGGTTGATCAGCTCACTGACGCCGTTTCCTGTATAAATATCATCAATAGAAACATTTGGCAGTTTCTTTAACTGTGCGTATTGCATGATTGCTTTTCTTGCGGAGAAAAGTCCCTGGGAAGGAGAGTAGCCCTCACAGTCGGTAAGCTGATGACTCATGTCGTAGATGACCTCATCCGGGGTACGGAAACCAAAAGGAGCCGGATTTCCAATGTTCAGCTTCAGAACCTGCGTGCCGCACGCTTCCATGCGGTTTGCTTCTTCTACGACAGGTCCGCGGACATCATATAAGACATTGTCGAGTTTCGATGATTTTTTAAATTCTCGCATAGGGGAACCTCCTGTTTTTGTCTGGGAAAGGGAAGCGGCAGATGGATCAGAAAAGGATTCTGCCGGATCGGAAACCGTATCTGCCGTATAGTTTACTGTGGAATCTTTTGCAAGCAGCCAGTCGGGATCGACCTGGAGCACATCGGCCAGAAAGTGAAGAATGTCGGAGCGCGGAACCGTTTTTCCGCTGACATACTGGCTGACATGGCTTTTTCCAAGCTTCACACCGCGCCGCTGGGCCGCTCGGATCAAATCGACCTGCTTGAACTGTTTCGCCTGCATGGCTAGTTTCAGACGGTCGGAAAAGGTTTCGTTTGTCATAGAAAATCTCCTTAAGATAGAATACAAAATAAAAAAAGTTCAAAACTGTGCTTATTGTAGCATGGACAAGAAAAAAGTTCAATAGAAAAACTGAAAATTGTAAAAATGTTGAAAAGTTCAAAATTAAAGCGAAACAAGTTCAATTATAATATTGTCTATTCTGTACAGGTAAAGCGTTAAACCTTGCACATTTTGCAAATTGACAAACGATGAGATTTCGGTAGAATAAAAAAATAGGATGCTATGCGTTTCTGTTGGGATCCGCCAATAGAAACGGGAGAGAAAGGAAGGAAAATGTATGGGGGAAGGTCATAAAAAATTGAATATTTCCGACTGTATGGGACTTGCGATCGGACAGATCATCGGTTCGGGCATCATGGTACTGACGGGAATCGTCATCGGTCTGACAGGACACGGCATTGCCGCAGCGTTTATTTTAGGTGCCGTGCTTGCCATTATCACCTGTGTACCGTTCATCATCCTGACGTCCGCAATCCCGTCATCAGGCGCCGGCTTTACTTACATCCGACGATTGATGGGTGAAAAAGCCGGCTTTATGTACATTGCGATGTTTGTCTTAAGCCAGGTTCTGATTGCAACGTACGCGAAAGGCTTTGCAAGCTATTTCTGCTCGATTTTTCCGCAGTTTGTCGAGCCGGTTGTCGCAATGGCAGCACTTGTAATCTGTACCGCCGTCAATCTCATTGGACTGAAATCGAGCGCACTGGTGCAAAAGGGCATGGTTGTGCTGCTGCTTTTAAGCCTGTTCTTATTTATTGTATTCGGGTTGCCCAAAGTAAGCTGGGATGCCCTGACACCGACGGTATCCAACCTGATGCCGAACGGCCCGAAGAACTTTTTCACAGGCGTGGCACTTTTGAGTTTTGCGTGCGGAGGCGCAAAATTCGTTGCGGAGAACGGAGACGATATTGTGGAGCCGTCCCGCACAATTCCAAAGGTTATCGTGCTTTCCACGAGTATCGTTGCTGTATTCTATGTGCTGATCGGTATCGTGGCAGGCGGCGTGCTTCCGGTCGAAACGGTTGCATTTCAGAATCTGACGCTTGTCGCACAGGAGATTTTTCCAACCTGGCTGTACCTGTTTTTCGTGTTCGGTGGTGCCGTATTTGCGCTGCTTACCACCCTGAACGGAACCTTGAGCTGGGTGACAAGAGGACTGCAGGCTGCCGCAAAACAGGGCTGGCTGCCGGAAAAAACCGCGGAGGAGAATAGAAACGGTGTTCCGGCGATCCTTCTGATGGTCTTTTTCCTGATGGGCGCCATTCCGATCCTTACGGGAATGGATCTGACATTGATTTCCAACATGGGTGTCGGAACCGATATGGTGACGGAATTTATGGTACTCCTGGCCTGCTGGCGTCTGCCGGATATCTTCCCGGAAGAGTATCAGAAATCTGCGTTTTGTATGAAAAAGCGGACACTTCACATTCTGCTGTTTTTCATCGGCATTCGTATGTCAATCTGTCGGATCTTACGGTTCCCGCGGCGATCGCATGCGGCATCTATATTCTGGTGATGTTTGTTTACACGCAGGTCCGATACCCGTATGTGAAGGCAAAACAGGAAAAGAAAGAAGACAAATAAAGAAGACAAATAAAGAAGAGAAATGGAGAAGAAACATGAGGGCAACAACAAAAGAGCAGGGCTTTTACAGCCAGATTTTTAAGCTGGTTCTGCCGATTGTGATTCAGAATCTTTTAAGCGCGGCAGTCAACTCTGCCGATGTCGTGATGCTGAACTACGTGGGACAGTCCGCTATTTCCGCGGTATCCCTAGCATCCAACTATGCAAATGTATTATTTATGGTTTATTACGGACTGGGAACAGGAGCAACACTTCTGTGTGCCCAGTACTTTGGAAAAGGCAATATGCGAGCAATTCAGACTGTCGAGGGAATCGCACTTCGATTCTCCGTCATCATCTCCGTCGTTGTGGCAGGAATTGCTTTTACCATGCCACAGATGATGATGCGTCTGTTTACAGATAATGCGGAACTGATCCGGATCGGTGCTTCGTATCTGCGCGTCATGGGTGTGACCTACCTGTGCTGGGGCATTACGGAGATCTATCTTGCGGTGCTTCGAAGCCTCGGCCGTGTGACGATCAGCATGGCGATGAATATGATGGCATTCGCACTGAACGTATTTTTCAACGCATGCTTCATTTTTGGCCTCTTCGGATTTCCGAAGCTTGGAGCAACCGGTGTTGCAATCGCAACGGCGATGTCGCGTGTCATTGAACTGATCGGCTGCGTGATTGTGTCGATTATGAGTAAGGATATCAAGCTCGATCTGCGGTACATGTTCATCCGCAACAAGCTGCTGTTTTCCGATTTTGTGAAGCTTTCACTTCCGGCACTTGGAAATGATCTTTCCTGGGGCGTTGCATTTTCGATGTATTCTGTGATCCTGGGCCATCTGGGAAGCGATGCGGTAGCGGCAAACTCGCTCGTTGTCGTTGTAAGAAATATCGGAACCGTGCTGTGCTTTGGTGTGGCAAGTGCAGGCGGTATTCTGCTTGGAAATGTTATGGGAGAAGGAAATCTGGAAAAGGCGAAGGAATATGCATCGAAACTGCTGAAGCTGACGGTTGTTGCCGGAGCTGTGGGCGGACTGGTTGTGCTGGGTATCACGCCGTTTGTATTGAAATTTGCTTCTTTAAATGAGACCGCGATGCATTATCTGAAATATATGCTCCTGATCAACAGCTACTATATCATGGGATCTGCGGTAAACACAGCGCTGATCGCCGGGGTTTTCCGCGCGGGAGGCGATACAAAATTCGGTCTGATCTGTGATACGATCGATATGTGGGTCTACGCAGTGCCGCTTGGATTCTTTGCAGCGTTCGTGGTGAAGCTTCCGGTGCTCTGGGTATATTTCCTTCTGTGCACCGATGAATTCGTAAAATGGCCGTGGGTCATCCATCATTACCGCAAGGGAGAATGGGCAAAAAATATCACAAGAGAAGATATCTTTGAATAACTGAATGTAAGGCTTAAAAAAGCCGGTCGATCATACACAAAAGGTGATCAACCGGCTTTTGACCGCGTATAATATGAAAATAATCAAAAAATAGTATCTCTCAGATCCTCCGGAACATGAGAACTGTGGTAATTCTGATTGAGTGTGTCGAGAAGATCCATATCCTCCTGCTCAATCTCAAAATCAAAAATACGTGCATTGGCAGCAATGCGCTCCGGGCGGGTGGATTTCGGAATTACGGAGATACCCTTCTGGACAGCCCAGCGAAGTCCGATCTGAGCAGGCGTATGTGCATATTTCGTACCAAGTACGCAGAGGATATCATTGTCCAGATAAGCACCTCGCGCCAGCGGAGCATAAGCCTGTACCTGGATCCCGTTTGCCTGGCAGTATTCAATGAGCTCCCGCGGATAGCAGAGAGGATGACATTCAATCTGGTTGACTGCAGGAACGATCCCGGATACCTTACGAAGTTCTTCAAGATGACGGATCTCAAAATTGCTGACACCGATAGAAAGAACCCGTCCGGATTCAAGAAATTTCTCCATTTCCTTCCAGGTATTGAGATAACATCCCGGAACCGGCCAGTGGATCAGATAAAGATCGATATAATCAAGACCAAGACGGTCAAGGCTTCTCTCAAAAGCCCCGTCCACATCTCCAAGACGCTGTGCATTATTCCAGATTTTGGTGGTGATAAAAAGATCCTTACGCGGAACTCCGCATCGTGCAATACCACGTCCGACACTCTCTTCGTTCTTGTATGCAGAAGCAGTATCGAACAGGCGATAGCCGTTCTTGGCTGCGGATATGATGGCATTCTCTGCCTCGTCGTCAGCGGTGGCTTTATATAGACCCAGTCCCAGAAGCGGCATGGTTCTGTCATTATTTAAGAATACAGAAGTAGTCAAAATGCTTCCTCCTTGCTTATCAATTTAAAAATTTTTATATATTATAACATAAAAATGTGAAAGAAGAACATCAAATATGTTAAATATTTAATACATGAAGTTACATAGGCATGGAAAAAAGGTGAAAATAAAGATTGTTAATATTAAAACGATGGCGTTATTTATATAACGAGAAAAATAATCGGCAGATGCGAAAAAATGCAAAAAAAGAAATAGAAACAGGAATGATTTTTGTGCGTTTTTTCTCAATATAGCCTTGATTAACTATAACAAAAGATGTATAATGAATTTAATTGATAAATTCTTGTCAGAAGTTTGTCACGTTTAAGACAGACTGACAGGGATTCGTGCAGAAAGGAGTAGACAATGCACTTAATAAAAGATGAAAACGGAAACCTTGTCCAGCACGGACATGAACATACAGAGGGACACACACATGAACATACACATGCGGACGGTGTGACCCATACACATTCTCATTCTCACGGAGACGGAGAACATGCACATACACACGACAGCAGCTGTTCCAGCCAGGAACACTGTGGATCCTGTGAGGGCGGGGACTGCAAGAAAGAGACAGTAGCACTTCTGACTTACATGCTGCAGCACAATGAGCATCACGCAGCAGAACTCGACCAGATGGCCGACAACCTGGAGAAGATGGGACTTGCAAGTTCAGCCAAGACGATTAAGGAAGCAGTCGCAGATTTCCAGAAGGGCAACATGCGCCTGGGACTTGCACTTACACTTGTTAAGGAAGAAATGAAATAGGATCTGTTACTGTGAACGGTAATATTGGATTTTAATATGACACAACAGAATGGCGGAGGTGAGAGTTATGTGTCTTGCAACTGTATACAAAGAAAGCGATAATTCTGTTATCTTTAAGAATGTATCCAGAATTGATGTAGATGGAAATAAACTGGTGCTCAGAGACATTATGGGAGATGAGCGTGTCGTAGAGGGACATATCCTTATGGTAGACCTGGCAAACAGCATTGTAAAGCTTTGCTGCGATGACTGATCGTCCGGGACTTATAAGCATTAATTTAATATAAGGAGGTGCAGCTATGGCATCAGTAAAATTGACTGAGCTGATGAAAGAAAGACAACTCCTTTCTTTTGAACTGTTCCCACCCAAGACCGACAAGGGCATGGAGAATCTTCCGGGAACGATCGAGCATCTCTGTCAGTTTGAACCAGAATATATCTCTGTTACATACGGAGCCGGAGGCGGCAATGTAGGAGCGAACAGAGAAGTATGCCAGATGGTAAAGAAAGCCGGTACTGTTCCGGTAACTCATTTTACGGTTATCAAGAACACCAAAGAAGGAATCAGGGATCAGCTGGAGACATACCTGAGTGAGGGCGTTGATCACATTCTTGCTCTTCGTGGGGATTTCCCGAGAGGAGAACACTCCACAGGCGGAGATTTTAACTATGCGACAGATCTTGTCAAGTTTATCCGCCGGGAATTTGGAGACAAGTTTGAAATTGCAGTAGCAGGTTCGCCGGAAGGGCATATCGCATGCCGTAGCCTGGATGCAGATGTTTCCGTCCTTAAGATGAAGCAGGACAATGGTGCTGATTATATCATGACGCAGCTCTGCTGGGATATGGAGCAGTTCGCACGCTGGCAAGACAAGATCCGCAAGGCCGGTGTCACGATGCCGATCGATGTAGGGATCATGCCGATCCTGGATCAGGCAGCTACGATCAGCATGGCTCTTTCACGTAATGGCTGTGTTATGGATCGAGAACTTTCCAGACTTATCTCTAAATACTGGATCTTCCCGAACCCGTTCGACAAAGCACCATTCGACGATAACCTTGAACAGAAGAAAGAAGATTTCAAGAAAGCCGGTATTGAGTACACAATCAGGCAGATTGACAAATACCGTGCTCTTGGCGTAGAAGGTATCCACCTGTATGCGCTGAATAAATGGAAAGACGTAAGCGAGATCATCAATGCATCTGGCATGCGTACACTAATATGAAAATAGAGTAGGAGGCACTCTTTAAGTTATGGCACATGTGATTGCTGTCGCCGGTAAAGGCGGCGTAGGTAAAACTACTTTATGTGGAATGCTGATCCAGTATCTCTGCGAACAGAATAAAGGACCGATCCTTGCAGTTGATGCAGATGCGAATTCCAACCTGAACGAAGTCCTGGGAGTAAAGGTTGACACAACTCTCGGTGATGTACGTGAGGAGATCGCACAGGCAGAGATCGCAAAGGAAAGCCCGATTCCGAAAGGAATGTCCAAGGCAGATTATGCTGAACTCAGATTTGAGGATGCACTGGTTGAGGAAGATGATTTTGATCTGCTCGTAATGGGCAGAACACAGGGAAAGGGCTGCTACTGTTATGTAAACGGCCTGCTTCAGGCTCAGCTTGCCAAGTATCAGAATCATTATCCATATATCGTAGTAGATAACGAAGCAGGTATGGAGCATATCAGCAGAGGCGTTCTTCCGTCCATGCAGACTGCGATTCTGGTGAGCGACTGCTCCCGAAGAGGAATCCAGGCTGTTGGAAGGATCGCGAAACTGATCGATGAATGCGGAATGAAGCCGGATACGGTAGGACTGATCGTCAACCGTGCACCGAAGGGAGAACTGAATGACGGAATCAAAGAAGAGATCGCCAATCAGGGACTTCATCTTCTCGGTGTAGTACCGCAGGATGAAACTGTTTATGAATATGACTGTGATGGCAAACCTACAGCCAGTCTTCCGGAGGACAATCCGGTCAAGAAGGCATTAAGGGAAATTGCCGGCAAGTTAAGTTTATAATCATGATTCTCCTGCGATCACAGCAGGAGAATTTATAACAGATGCTGAACAATACAGGATTCAGCAGATTTTTTACAGGAAAATAACCCATGGGCGGGGATGGGTTCTGTCTGGAGGGTTATTATATAAAACTTTATAGAAAGGTAAAAATACATGACTCATCATGTATAATAAAAGGAGGTCTATAATGAGTGAATTCAAATTAACTACAGTGGAAGAATTTGAAGCTGCTACCAACCGACTGTTGGAAACTGGCGCAAAGGTAGGCGCAGACGCTTGGCAGTTCCGTGTAAAAAACCAGACTCCACACTGTAAGTTCGGTGAGCAGGGTATCTGCTGCCGTATCTGTTCCATGGGACCATGTCGTATTACTCCAAAGGCTCCGAGAGGAATCTGCGGATGCGATGCACACGGTATCGTAGGAAGAAACTTCCTTCGCTTCACAGCAGGCGGAGCAGCTACACATTCCGATCATGGACGTGAGATCTGTATCACCCTCGGACATGCAAAAGAAGGCGGCGACTATCAGGTAAAAGATCCTGAGAAACTGATCCGTATCGCAAAAGAATGGGGCGTTGAGACAGAAGGCAAAGACATCTACGATCTTGCTCATGAGATGTCTGACCTGGCTCAGGAAGAATACGGAAAGATCAGAGGCTTTTCCAGATGGCTTAAGAGAGCACCTCAGCATACACAGGATCTGTGGCACGAAGCAGGAATCGAGCCAAGAGCAATCGACCGTGAGGTTTCCTGTGCATTACATATGACCCATATGGGTAACACCTGCAAACCGGAGGCACTGATCCGTCAGGCACTTCGTAACGGACTTTCTGATGGATGGGGCGGTTCCATGTGTGGAACAGAGTTCTCTGACGTACTGTTCGGAACTCCGAAGCCGATCGAAACAGAAGCAAACCTTGGCGTTATGAACGCAGAAAACGTAAACATCGTAGTACACGGACATGATCCGAGTCTTTCTGAGATGATCTGTGAAGTTGCAGACAGCAAAGAAATGATCGACTACGCAAAATCCATGGGTGCAAAAGGCATCACTATTTCCGGTGTATGTTGTACATCAAACGAAGTAGCTATGCGTCGTGGTATCCCGATGGCTGGTAACTTCTTACAGCAGGAAAACGTTGTTCTGACCGGTGCATGTGAAGCGATCGTTGTTGACGTTCAGTGTATCTTCCCGGCATTAGGACCTCTGAGCAAATGTTTCCATACTAAATTCATCACAACTTCTCCGATCTGTCAGATGCCAGATTCCGAATTCATCGAATTCAGCGCAGGCACAGCAGGAGAAAAAGCACGTCAGATCGTTAAACTGGCATGTGAGAACTTCAAGAACAGAAAACCGGATCTCGTATATATCCCGGATATGAAACAGAAAGCAACTGTTGGATACTCTGTTGAAGCAATCGTTAAGACACTTGACGGTGTAACAAACTCTCAGGTAGATGAAACAGGAACAACCAAACCTCTCCTTGAGTGCATCACATCTGGTGTTATCCGTGGTGCTGTTGCAATGGTTGGATGTAACAACCCGAAGATCAGACCTGACTCCGCTCATATCGAGCTGATGCAGAAACTCTTTGCAAACGATATCGTTATCATCGCTTCCGGATGTTCCGCACAGGCAGCTGCAAAAGCAGGCCTTATGGACAAAGCTGCCAAAGATCTCTGCGGTGCCGGACTGAAACGTGTCTGTGAGCTTGCGGACATCCCGCCAGTATTACACATGGGATCATGTGTAGATATCAGCCGTATGATGATCCTTGCATCTGAACTTGCTAAGGATTCCGGACTTAATATTTCCCAGCTTCCAGTAGTAGGATGTGCTCCTGAGTGGATGTCTGAGAAAGCTGTTTCCATCGGAAACTACGTAGTGGCAACAGGTATTGATACCTTCCTTGGTGTAGATCCATACGTATCCGGATCTGATCAGGTGGCAGGACTTCTTACCGAAGGTGTTCGTGACTGGGTAGAAGCTGCTTACACAGTAGAAAAAGACATTGACAAATTAGGCGATCTGATGATCGAGAGAATCGAAGAGAAGAGAGCTGCTCTCGGCATCTGATAGCAGGAAAGGCGCGATTAACTTATGAAAATAGCAGTAACCGGTAAAGGCGGAGTAGGAAAGACAACTTTTGCGGCAACACTTGCCAGATTATATGCAGATGAAGGGAAAAAGGTCCTTGCAGCTGATGTTGACCCGGACGCAAACCTGGGACTGGCGCTTGGATTCGATGAGGAAACATTGGATTCCATTGTTCCCATTTCCAAGATGCGTAAGCTGGTAGAGGAGCGTACCGGAGCCAACAGCCAGAATCAGTTTTATACACTGAATCCGAAGGTGGACGATATTCCGGACACCTTCGGAAAGGTTTGTAATGGTGTAAAGCTGCTTGTCCTTGGAACCGTGGAAACAGGCGGAGGCGGATGTGTCTGTCCTGAACATGTCATGTTAAAAAGAATCATCAGCAACCTTGTAGTACACAGGGATGATGTGGTGATTATGGATATGGAAGCCGGTCTGGAGCATCTGGGCCGGGGCACCACGGAAAGCATGGATGAATTTATTGTAGTGATTGAACCAGGGGCAAGAAGTGTACAGACCTACAAAAATGTAAAACGACTTGCCAAAGATCTTGGTGTTGCCCAAGTAAAAGTTGTGGCAAACAAGGTCAGAAACACAGAAGATGAGGAATTT
>OGPY01002560.1_pt1 | contig 11047 bp, 7 predicted proteins | sample 1553121 | NCBI WGS metagenome assembly OGPY01 (sample SAMEA2580004, study PRJEB22360) | human gut metagenome
ACCTCCGTCAGGGCGGGGGGGGCGGCCCCCCCCCCGGCCCTCCCCCTGCCAGCCCGCCGTCCTCCGCTACGACGTCGCGGTTCCCGGCGGGACGCTTTCGGTACGGTTTTCGCGGGAGGCCGCTACGGAACACTACTCGGACATCCGCCTCACGGGGCCCGCGCGGCGGGTCTTCGCCGGGGAGTTCGGGACCGAAGATTTCTGAAACACCATTCAACCGTTTTTCACCCATGAAAACACAAAAGGGAGTCCGCGAGCAGCATTCGGACGAACTTCGGAAGGCCCGGCGCCTCGAACCGCTCCGCAAGAGCGGCAAGGAGCGCCACACGCTCTACAACAGCCTCGGCGACGAAGACGACGAGGAGCTTACGCCCTATCCCCGGCGGGAGTCGGCCCTCGACTACCTCGACGACGACCAGCGATAAAGGCCGCGCGGCAGACGCATCCCGGCGGCACGACATACCCGGCGGAGGCCCCTCCGGCCCCGTCGCAAGAACCTCGCGCCTTTCCGAAGGAGAAGGGCGCGGAAAAAGAATGCATATGACCGAAAAATTCATCATGGCGGGGCGGACGGCCCTGCACGTCTGCGACTCGGAACGGGGCGACCGGTGCGTCGTGCTGTTGCACGGCTACCTCGAATCGCTGCTGGTCTGGGAGGAGTTCGTACCTTATCTTTACAAGCACGTCCGCGTGGTGACGCTCGACCTGCCGGGCCACGGCATCTCGGTCGTCGCGGGAGAGGTTCACACGATGGAGTATCTGGCCGACACGGTGGCCGACGGACTCCGGGCGCTGGGCATCGCCCGCTGCACGGCGGTCGGGCATTCGATGGGCGGCTACGTCGCCCTGGCTCTCTGCGAACGCCATCCCGAACTGCTCGACGGCGTGGTGCTGCTCAGCTCCACGCCCAACCCCGACACGCCGGAGAAGGCCGAAAACCGCCGCCGCGAAATCGCCCTCGTCCGGGCCGGCAGGAAGGACGCGCTGGCCCGGGTGGCCCCGGAAGCCGGATTCGCCGAGGAGAACCGCCCGCGGATGAAAGACGCCATCGAGGATCTCGCCGAGCAGGTTTTCGTCACCGAAGACGAAGGCATCGTCGCCCTGCTCAACGGCATGATCGCCCGCAAGGACCAGAACGACATGCTGCGCGCCTCGAAGGTCCCGCAGCTCTTCATCCTCGGACGCCGGGACGGCTACATTCCCGTCGAGACCGCCGAAAGGATGGCGGCCGCCCATCCGCAGGCACGGGTCGCCTGGCTCGAACACAGCGGACACATGGGCTTCCTCGAAGAGCCGGAGGCCACGGCGCAGGCGATCCTCGGCTTCGTACGCGAAACGGGCGGCCCGGCCGAATAAACGCCGCACGCCCGGCGCCGGCGGAGACCGCTTCGGAGGCGCCCGAGACCGCCGTCCCGGCACGGCGGCATCTTCTCCGCTTCTGCAACGGACGACCCTTCGGGGCCGTCCGTTTTCGTATCCCGGGGTCTGCGTTCCGCCTTCCGCACGTCTCCGGAAGAGCCTTTCGGCCGCTTTCCGGACCTCCCAAGGATTTACTTCGCCGGCACACGGCATAATTTACAATCAGTTATCGAGCAACGCATTACGATAACAATCCGATTGAAAAAACCTACTTTCCGATTTAATATCCATCGTGAAAAGAAATATTATGGTGAAATTTGTGTGACAACCTGACCGACCTTATGAGAAACCTCTGCTCGCTGACGACTTCGTTCCCGGCCGACCGGCTGCGGCCTCTTCCGCCGCGCACGGAGCATACCCGTCCGGCATGTGCGAAGAGTTTCCCCGCCTTGCGAGGGGGGGGGAATTTCCACCGCGGGAAATAGTCCGCAAAACCGGTAAACCGACGCGCGTCTTCCAAACATCCGACGCACGATCCACACCTGATAATATAATCATAGCCGATCCCGACGGCGGAGCGTACTCCGGCGCCGGTCCGTCGTGCGCCCTGCGCATCCGTTCCTCCGCCGGGAACGGACGCCCCGCCATGCCCGGCAAATCCGATTTCAAATCCATAACCCAACAGAAAAAGCCTATGAAACACAACCGACTCCGTTTTTCCGGCTCCCCTCCGGACGCCGCTCTCCACGCCGGGTTCCGGCACGCAGCAAACGAAAAATCCATCAATTAAATCAAACGTTCCCACATGGACCAAAAACGAAGCATAGAAACACGCCTCAAGGGCGTGGGTATCCTGCGCAGAACCACACGGTATCTGCTTGTCACGATGCTGGCCGTCCTGGCATCGGCGACCGCGCTGCAGGCGCAAAACACCGTCATCAAAGGCGTCGTCACGGACAAGGGCGGCGCCCCCATCGCCGGCGTGACCGTCGTGGCGAAAGGCACGACCGCAGGCGAAGTGACCTCGAGCGACGGCTCCTACACACTCAACGTTCCGGCCGGAGCGGAGGTGCTCCAGTTCTCGTTCATCGGCATGGAGACCCAAGAGGTCGCCATCGGCTCGCGGACGGAGATCAACGTCACGATGGCCCCCGGCTCGCTCGGCATCGACGAGGTGGTGGTGGTCGGCTACGGTACGCTGGCCAAACGCGACCTCTCCTCGTCGGTGGCTTCCGTGAAGAACGAAGACCTCACCGAACGCACCACGGCCTTCAACATCATGCAGGGCATCGCGGGCAAGGTCGCCGGCGTGAAGAACGTCTCGTTCTCCGGACGTCCGGGCGGCTCCTCGGCGCTGCGTATCCGCGGTATGGGTTCGATCAACGCCGGCAGCGACCCGATCTACGTCATGGACGGCGTGGTGGGCGTCGATCCCTCGCTCATCAATCCCGAAAACGTGGAGTCGATCGACGTGCTGAAAGACGCCGCCGCAACCTCCATGTACGGTGCGCAGGGCGCCAACGGCGTGGTCATCATCACCACCAAGTCGGGCAAGAAGGGACAGGGAACCGTGACCTACAACGGCAAGGTGGGCTTCGGCTTCCTCAACCGCAAGCTCGACCTGCTCGACGCCGACGAATACATGGAGGTGCAGCGCCGCGCCTACGCTTACAGCGGCAAGGTGATGCCCCACCTCGAGACCCCTTACGAGAACCTCTTCTACTACGCCAAGGACCCCGCCGGCAACTTCCAGCGCGACGAGAACGGCTACCTGATCGCCTCGCCCAAATACGACACCGACTGGCAGGAGGCGCTGACGCAGACGGCCATCACCAACGACCACACCGTTTCGTTCGCTTCGGGCAACGACAAGACGTCGGTCTATTCGAGCATCGCCTATCAGAACTTCGAAGGTCTGGTCAAATACACCAACTCGGAGCGCATGACGGGAACGGTGAACGTAAAGAGCGACATCACCGACTGGCTCAACGTGCAGACCGTCGTGACGGCCGGCACGGACAAGACCAACGCCGCCGACGGCGAGAGCGGATTCGGACAGGGTCCGGTGCGCAACATGCTCGAGATGCCGCCCATCGTTCCGGTGCGCTACGAGGACGGCACGTGGGGCCGCAAGGACGACTACCCGCTGGGCGAGCTGGCCGAAAACCCGCTGCGCCTGCTCCAGGAGAAGAAGAGCGTCACCGAGACCGACTACGCGATCTTCAACGTCATCGCCGACATCCACCTGACCAAGAAGCTGACCTTCACGGCCAAGGGCGACTATCAGATGACCAACCGCCGGACGCTGAGCTACGCCAAGGCCGGCCTGCACGGCGAGACCGACACCAACGGCGGCTATGCCGACATCGGCAACACCAAGTCGCGCCGCTGGTCGAACGAGGACTACTTCACCTATGCCGACTCGTGGTTCGACGACCAGCTCAAGTCGAACTTCGTGCTGGGCGCCAGCTGGTACTACAACCACTCGGAGAACTCGTCGGCGGGTTCGGAGCAGTTCTTCGACGACTTCTTCGGCTACCACAACCTCGGCGCCGGCACGGTCTATCACAAGCCCACGTCGGGCATGAGCCAGCAGACGATGAACTCCTACTACTTCCGCATGAACCACACCTTCCGCGACAAGTACCTGCTGGGCTTCACGCTGCGCGCCGACGGCGCCTCGAACTTCGGCGCCAACAACAAGTACGGCTGGTTCCCCTCGGCCTCGGCGGCGTGGATCATCTCCGAGGAGCCCTTCTTCGACGCGGCCCGCAAATGGGTGAGCAACCTGAAGCTGCGCGCCAGCTACGGTACGGTGGGCAACGCCTCGATCCCCAACTACAGCACGATCTCGCAGTACAGCAACGACCAGATGATCCTCAACGGCGCGCTGAACCCCTACGTCGTGCTCTCGAACCTCGGCAACGCCGACCTGAAGTGGGAGACCTCGAAGCAGTTCAACGTCGGTCTCGACGTCTCGCTGTTCGACAACCGGCTGGAGCTGATCATGGACTACTACAACAAGACCACCACCGACCTGCTTTTCCAGAAACAGGTTCCCTACACGACGGGATACGCCACGACGTGGACCAACCTGGGCAAGATCCGCAACAAGGGTTTCGAGCTCACGATCTCGTCGCGCAATATCAACCACAAGAATTTCCAGTGGACGACCGACCTCGTCTTCTCGACCAACCGGCTCATGGTGATCGACGTCGGCGGCGAGCGCATCGACCTGGGCAACAACGCCATCGCCGAGGCCGGCAAGCCGTGGGGCTCGTTCTTCGTGCTGAACCGTCTGGGAACCTGGGGCCTCGACGAGGTGGACGAAGCCCGCAAATACGGCAAGAAACCCGGCGACCTGAAGTTCGAGGACCGCAACCACGACTACGTGATCGACGACAACGACCGCCGGATCATGGGCAACGGAACCCCCAAGGGCGACATCACGCTGGTGAACACCTTCCGCTACAAGGGCTTCTCGCTCATGGTGGACCTGAACGCCGCCTACGGCTTCAAGATCATGGGCATCACCACGACGATGATGGAGAACCGCCAGCTCTACGGCAACTCCATGAAGTCGGTGCTCAACGCCTGGACGCCGGAGAACCAGAACTCGATGATCGCCGCACTGCGCCTCCCGTCGGACGTGAACTTCGGCGAGAACGAGAAGGACTCGCGGATGCTCTACGACGGCGACTTCCTGCGCATCCGCAACATCTCGCTTTCGTACGACTTCAAGCCGGAGCTGCTCCGCAAGCTGCGCGTCATCAAGGGCCTGAGCATCGGCGTCAATGTCGAGAACCTGCACGTATTCACCGAATATCCGGGCTACGACCCCGAGGTGGGCGCCTTCAACACGGACCGCGGCCAGAGCATCGACTTCTACTCCTACCCGCACCCGACGACCGTCTCGGCCAACATCAAGATCACCTTCTAACAACCGAATCCCTATGAAAAGAGAGATATTGAACATCGGCTGGGCGCTCGCCGCGACGGCGGCGCTGTCGTCGTGCGACTCGTTCCTCGAGGAGTCGCCCAAGACCTTCCTTTCGCCGAAATACTACTTCCAGACGGAAAACCAGATCACCGCCGGCGTGAACGGCCTCTACACCTTCGTGGACGACATCTTCGACGGCGACATCGAGGTGGGCACGCAGAACTTCATCTTCCTGGACTACCTGCCCGGCTACGGCATCCGCCCGCGCGCCGCGAGCAGCCTCTACCTCTCGCAAGCGCTCAACCTCTCCGTCACCGAGGAGAGCACCCACGTCGAGAACCTCTGGAAGTCCTCCTATTTCGCCATCGAGAACTGCAACGGCGTGATCGCCGGCATCGAGGCGGCCAAGAACGTGGAGATCGCCGAGGACACCCGCAACAAGCTGCTGGGCGAAGCCTACTTCCTCCGCGCGTACAACTACTTCAACCTCGTGCGGCTCTACGGCCCCGTGCCCCTGAAGACGAAGACCACCTCCGACCTGTCGCAGGCGCAACTGCCCCTGTCGTCCGAGGAGGCGATCTACGAAGTGATCGTCACGGACCTCACGCAGGCCGAGAAACTGATGGAGAACGCCCCCTGGACGAGCACCGACGGCCGCGTGACGAAGGGAGCCGTGAAGTCGATGCTGGCCAAGGTCTATCTCACGATGGCCGGCTATCCCCTGCAGAAGGGCGGCGAATACTACCGTATGGCCTACGAGAAGGCGCACGAGGTGTACGAGAGCGGGCAATTCCGCCTGTTCGACACCTACGCCGAGATGCGCGACCCGGCGAACGCCAATTCGGGCGAGTTCATCTGGATGATCCAGCGCGAAGCGGACCGGGCCGGCTCCCCCGTGCACAACGACATGCTGCCCTATCCCGAACCCTCGAAGGCGATCTCGCAGAACGGCGCCTACGGCGGAGCGCTGGCTCCCGCACAGGCCTTCTACGAGTCCTACCCCGCCGGCGACCTGCGCACGGCCGAGAAGGGCTACTATTACACCGAGCACGAGGCGCAGGACGGCTCGGGCGTCGTGGAGCTGGGCGCTCCCTTCATCTACAAGTACTGGGACGCCAGCGCCGCCGAAACGGGCAAGTCGGGCATGAACTACGCCCTGCTGCGCTATGCCGACGTCCTGCTGATGATGGCCGAGGCGAAGGCGCAGGCCGACGGCGGCTCCACCACCGACACGGACGCCGTGGAAGCCTACTACATGGTCCGCCACCGCGCCCTGCCCGACGAGGAGAAGCCCTCGAAGATCGACGTGAACCAGGTGCTCAAGGAGCGTTTCTGGGAGATCTGCTTCGAGACCCAGACATGGTACGACATGCTGCGCACGCGCAAGGCACTGAATCCCACGACAGGTCAGATCGTGGACCTCATCGGCTGCCAGACCCCCGGCCACACCGAGGGCGCACGCTTCGAGGAGGCCGACCTGCTGCTGCCCTACCCGCTCCGCGAGAAACGTCTGAACCCCAACCTGGTACGGAAATAACCGGCCGGGAACGTCAAAAAAAACGTGAGATGAAATTCCGATTCAGATATGCGGTCCTCCCGTGCCTGCTGCCGGCCTTCGCGGCGGCATGCAGCACCGAGGCCACACACCGCAGACCCAACATCTTCGACGACGAGGAGTCGTTCGCGGCCGTGACGTTCTCGTCGAACGCCGACTCGCTCTTCCTCTCGTGGGAGCTGACCGACGACCGCATCCAGTTCGACAGCTACCGGATCACGGACAACAAGTCGCAGCAGGTACTGACGGTCGGCCGCGACGAGACCTCGTGCCTGCTGACGCACGTGCCGTACAACGAACCCGTAGCAGTCTACCTGTCGCTCGTCGCCGGCGGCGAGGTGGTGAAGACGGCCAAGACGGACGTCGTGATCGACGGCCTCGACAAGACGACCGCCGCGACGCTGATCCCCGACCGGGGCAGCGTCACGGGCGGCGACGGGACCTACTCGATCCCCCTGCCCGACGGCCGGAGCATCTTCCTCATGGGAGACTCCTACATCGGGCCGGTGACCAACGGCCAGCGCCCGACCTCCGACCACATGTTCCGCAACACCTACATTCTCTACGACGAGGGGCGGGTGAGCGCGATCTACGGCGCCGGAGGCGACAGGAACGCCTCGGCGGCCGTACCCCCGGGGGGATCGGACGGGCGAGGTGACGTCCGTACCGCCGGGCGTATCGGACGAGAGCAGGAAATGGTACTGGCCCGGCCACGGATTCGTCGAGGGCAACACGCTCTACGTCTTCCAGACGGTCATGTACCAGGGAGCCGAGGGCATGTGGGGATTCCGCTACGAGACGACCGACATTCTGGAGTACGAGCTGCCCTCGCTGACGCTGCGGCGCACGACCCGCATTCCCTTCCGCGGTTCGGAGGACATCCACTACGGCATGGCCGCGCTCAACGACGGCGACTACGTTTACGTCTATGCCCAGGTGGACGTCACCAACGACGCCGATCCGATCTCCGAGGTGCTGGTCGCCCGCACCACCCCCGCGAAACTCTGCACCGACTGGGAGTACTACACCGGTTCGGGCTGGAGCACGGACCCATCGGCCGCCGAGCGGCTCGAAGGGCTGGCGAGCGTGCCGGTCTCCTCGCAGTTCAACGTCTTCCGCCTGCGCGACAAGTACGTGCTGCTGACGCAGAACAAGCGTTACAACAGCGGCGAGATCTACACCTTCACGTCGGACAGCCCCGCGGGACCGTGGCGCAATAAGCAGCTGATCTACAGGATTCCCGCCATGGAGAACAGGAAACTGTTCACCTACAACGCCATGGCGCACCCCCAGTTCGAAAAGGACGGCATGATCCTCGTCAGCTACAACGTCAATACCGAAGAGTTCTCACAACAGTTCAGCGACGTCAGCACCTACCGGCCCCGTTTCTTCTGGATCGGAATCGACCGGATATTGAACAGCAAGCGATAACCACAAAAAACAGAAACCATGAAAAAATACGCATTGATACTCACGTGCGCGGCGGCCTGCGCGGCGCTCACGGGTTGCGAGGATGTCTCGGACCGTATGTCGTCCGACTACCCGAGCACCTACGACATAAAATACGGCATCCGCCAGGTCCTCCAGTACGACCCTATGAACATCAACGGAATCGACGTGGCGGAGAAGTTCGACTTCTTCGGCACGCTGCGCTTCACGATCCACGTCAAGGACAACCGGATGGCCAGCCTCGAGTTTTCGAACGGCGACGTGCCCTTCTCGCCCTACGCCTTCGAGATTCCCTCGGGCGAGGTCGAATGCTACCTGGACACCGAGGCGCTGCCCAACGAGCTGCGGATCAAGGGGACGGACAACGTCGTCGCCTACTTCCAGAACGGCGAGTTCTCGGTCCCGTTCCAGCTCGACTGCGAGGAGCTCAACTACAAGTACACTTTCAAGGAGATTGTCGAATAATTTAACCCGGAACGCGTTATGAAACCTCTGAACAGATTCAAATATTGGATAATGACCGCCGTCGCGTTGCCGCTCATCGGCATCGGCTGCATGGAGATCGTGGAGATCATCCATCCCGAGGATGCGAAGGTGAACAGCGACATAGACATTTCGGTGAAGATCAAGTTCACGGCCGAGACCGACCACCGCTCGGAGATCGCCTTCGCGATTCTCGCACCGAAGGCCTGGAACATCCGGGAGAACGCCTCGCTGACGCTGACCACCGAAGGGTACGTCAATCAGGGATTCGCCGAGGTCGTGGACGAACAGATGACGCCGATCCCCGAGGGCGCCATCGAGCCCGGCACGGGCCTGCCCTGGCCGGACGCCTACCAGAGCCAGATCGGCCTGATGGGCAACACCGGCCCGATGGAATGGGTGATCTTCCAGTCGAAGACGTCGTTCGACGTGAACGACCAGCGCGAAAACGGCAAGGAACCGATCGTCGGCACGGTGAAAATCCGCCTCAAGACCGGCCCGCAGGCTATCAAATGCTTCATGGGCTACGGCTGGTGCAGCCTGAACAAGGGCTTCGACGTGGGCGGCGACGACGGCAAGGGCAGCAACCGGCGCTACAAGGAGAACGAGAAGTCGAAGGTGCTGACCGTGACGGGCGGCGACCTGCCGATGCTCGACTACACGGTGGAGAGCCTGGTATCGACCGTCCCGTCGGTATTCGGCTACGGCGACATCTTCTCGGTGAAGTTCTCCGCCGTATCCGGCTCGACGGAGACCGCCCTGAACGGCCAGGAGAAGGTCTATCTCTGGGGCAAGGCCGTGTACGACGGCGGCAAGGAGGTGATCGTCGATGAAATCAGCGACAAGACCCTCATGGAGAAGATCAGCGAAACGGCCTACCAGAAATACATCTACCCGCGGCACTTCTTCGGCCTGCCGGCCGACGCCGAGATCGAAGCCACCTACTTCCACTTCACCAACGAGGACCGGAGCATCGTCGTGACGGACCCTGCCTCGGGCGAGGACTTCCTCGTCTCGGAGACCGTGGAATAATCCCCACCCCACACGACCGAAGGGACCGGCCGGGAAATACCCGGGCACGGTCCCTTCGGCCGTTTTTCGGGCGTTCTCCTCATCATGACGCCCTGACCGATCCGGGAATCGTTCCGGAACGAACGACCGGTTCCGTCCGGCGCAGCCGCACAATCGTACAACCGAAACCGGCCCGAATTTTCCCGATTCGAACACGCGGCGCAATTCACCCCCCCCCGCCTCGCGCCCCGCCCGGGCCGCAGTACCGTCCCGCCCCGGTCCGCCGTCGCTCCGATCCGCCGGATTTCCGCAGCCTGCCATTCGATTTTTCCTCCGGTCCCACACGGACATTCCGCAGACCGGGCACCGAACGCCGCATCGTCTTTCCCCGCAAACCAGCCCCGTCATCGTCCGGCGCGATTCCGATATCCATCCGACATGGATCGGTCCTGAAGAACAATAAATGCGTCCTGCATCAATTTTTTATTCTAAAATTTGGATAATATCTACAATATTCGCTATATTTGAAATACGAACATACCCGAAAGTATGTTTGGCTGTTCAATCAAACGAAACTACCAAAGCAACTCACCCACAAAGAACAGCCAGGGACGTATTATGCACGGTTCTTGGCTATTTGTGGGAGTATTGGTAGTACTCGTTTGAAAGTCAGGAATCCGTGCATGTCCTTGGACCCATTTGAAACCGAATGAGGATATGCCGAATGGAAACGATTCGAATGCAGGCGGGAAAATGCTCTCCAAGCCCCTGACCGGTCACCGGACAGATTCCGGATAAAGTTTCGTCGTTTTCGGACGGATTGTCCCCTCAAAGCGCAATGCCCGGCATCCATGATTCGCCCCGGAATTTTTCCGGAGCCGTCCGGACATCCGTCGCTCTGCGGGACCGTACGCTCCCCGCTTATCCATTTCGACCCTCGAGACTGCGGCGCAGCAGCCTCATACACACACCCTGCGGATCCGCGACGGAGAAGAATTCGTCGTACAGTGACGCAACACACACGCAGGAGGGGCCGTCCGGTTCGTGCCGGCGGCCCCGTTTTTTCGGCCGAAACCGCAGTCTCCATGTCCCGTGTTCCCGAATCATCCCGAATATGCCCACCCGCGCAAACCGGAATCGGAATCCAACGAACCGGCCGACAGCAAAAGAAAAAGGCCCGACGGTCTTCGACCGTCAAGCCTTTCCATCAGTCGGGGTGACTGGATTCGAACCAGCGACCACACGCCCCC
>OGPY01002562.1_pt1 | contig 11045 bp, 6 predicted proteins | sample 1553121 | NCBI WGS metagenome assembly OGPY01 (sample SAMEA2580004, study PRJEB22360) | human gut metagenome
TTAATAATAAACCAGCCTGTCTGGAGCCTGTTTAAAATTATTCAGGTAATTGAGTCTCAGACTGGCCTCATTAATAAGGAGAATAAACATGAGAGCAAATAACCTGACTCTGCTCACGGATCTCTATGAACTTACCATGATGCAGGGGTATTTTAAGAACCCAACTGACCAGACTGTCGTATTCGACATGTTTTACCGTGATAACCCATGCGGAGGCGGTTTTGCTATCTGTGCAGGACTGGAGCAGGTAATTGAATATATTGAGAATCTGAGATTTACAGACGCAGATATTGAGTATCTGCGCAGCCTTTCCATATTTGAAGAGGATTTCCTGGAATATCTCAGTTCTTTCCATTTCACCGGAGATATTTATGCCATCCCGGAGGGGACTGTTATTTTCCCAAGAGAGCCAATGGTGAAAGTGGTAGCACCGATTATGGAAGCTCAGCTTGTGGAAACTGCGATTTTGAACATTATGAACCATCAGAGCCTGATTGCTACTAAGGCAGCACGTGTCTGCTATGCGGCGAAAGGTGACGGAATCATGGAGTTCGGTCTTCGCCGTGCCCAGGGACCGGATGCCGGTATTTTTGGAGCTCGTGCAGCTGTGATCGGTGGTTGTGTCGGAACCTCCTGCGTGCTGACTGGTCAGATGTTTGACGTGCCAGTGCTTGGAACCCATGCACATTCCTGGATCATGAGCTTCCCGGATGAGTACACTGCATTCAAGACCTACGCAAGAATGTACCCGGATGCATGTATTCTTCTGGTAGACACTTACGACGTGCTGAAATCCGGTGTTCCCAATGCAATCCGTGTATTTGAGGAAATGCGGGAGGAGGGAATCCAGCTGAAAAAATATGGTATCCGTATCGACAGCGGTGACCTTGCTTACCTTTCCAAAGAGGCATATAAAATGTTATCGGCAGCTGGTTTTGATGATGCGACCATTTCTGCATCCAGTGACCTTGACGAATATCTGATTGAGAGCCTGAAAGCCCAGGATGCCAAGATCAATTCCTGGGGCGTTGGAACACGTCTGATTACTTCCAATGATAATCCGGCATTTGGTGGTGTATACAAGCTGGCAGCAGTGAAAAATCCTGAGACAGGTGAATTTGTTCCGAAGATCAAGCTTTCTGAGAACACCGCTAAGGTAACAAACCCTGGAAACAAGACAGTATATCGTATTTACAGCAAGTCCACAGGAAAGATTAAAGCTGATTTGATCTGTCTTGCTGACGAGAAGCTGAACCCAGATGAAACTATGGTAGTATTTGACCCGGTTGACACCTGGAAAAAAACTAAGATTCTGGGTGGTACTTACGAGGTTCGTGAGCTTCTGGTTCCGGTTATTAAGGAGGGAAAACGCGTTTATACGTCTCCTTCAGTAATGGAACTTCGCGCAATCTGCCAGAAAGAACAGAGCACTCTCTGGGACGAGTCCAGACGATTCTCCAACCCACAGAAGGTTTATGTGGATCTTTCTCCGAAGCTTTTTGAGGTGAAGAGAGAGCTGATCGAGGAGATGAGCCGTAAGGATCTGGAGTTTGAGGAAGAGTAATTTAATAAGAAAATAAATGGGGCGATGTATCAGCGGAAACGATACATTCGCCCCATTTTTTGTTGAAATTAATCAGAAAAGTGCAGAAAAAAACATAGTGTACAGAATGTAAAAATGGTAAACTGTAGGAAAGGAAATTTTTTACAGGAGGAGTGTATGAAAAAAAGAAAATCCATTGGTCTGTGGGTGGGAATCTGTCTTCTGTTTCTGGGAATATTTGGCAGTGTAAACGTTTTAGCTGCAGTGACAGAAGGAAAGGCAGGGGAAACACTTACTGGGGAGTATGCAGTGATTATTAATACGGATACATCTGATTCGAGGAGTACAGGCACACTGATCTTTGATGACAGTGGAAGTACTGCATCCGCTTCAAGTGGAAGTGAGCTTCCCGCAGCTCAAAGCCTGGCCGGGCTGAATACAGGGAGCACCAGCTCAGTCACTGCGCTGAATGAAAAAAGCGCCATTTCGTCCGTTGCATCGGCAGATGAGACTGACGATGGTATATCCGTTCAGGCAGCGGTTACCACTTATGCAATAGGAGAAGAGAAATATATTTACAGAAGCAATGGCAGCGGCAAGACCTATATATGCATTGGGATTGGCGAACATTGCTATATCTGGATGGACAAAAATATGAAAGCGGATTATGATGCCGCTGGAAAAACATCTCTCATAGCATCAGACATGGCGAGTATTTATGACAGACAGCCCTATCAAATCCTGAAAACACTGGCAGGAGGCGATCTTCCCTGGGAAGATGGATCCGGCAAGCTCTCTATTGTGCTGGAAACCTTAAGCGGCGCAAGTGGTCAGTTTCAATATGATGTGGGAATTACAGCAATCCATATCAACACTCCGGCGGCAGCATCCTATGTCTCCGGTGAAATGACCAGAAGAAACGGTCTGCTGGTTCACGAGGGACAGCACGCAGTATTCTGGCTGAAAACAAAATTCAATGCCTCCGAGAAATATATGTGGATAAACGAAGGTCTTGCAGTAACGGTCATGGATTATCTGTGGGGCGGTACGGACACAAATGGCTGGATGAACGGAATTGCAGGAAGTACCGCTATTCGTAATGGCTCTTCCTTGATGTATAAGAGTTATCGCGATGATATTGCCCAGGACTATGGAATGCCATACCTGTTTGTCAGATACGTAATTGACCGTATGGCAGGAAGCTATGAGCCTATGGCTGTGTTGCCGAGATTTTATACAGTAGATGCTTCCTCCCTTACCTGTGAAGCTTATCTGGAGAAGGTAACAGGAATTCCGTTTAAAACACTTCTTTCAGATTTTTATACAGCTGTGGCAGCAGGAGAAGCTTCTGGTGTATACAGTTTTCCAGGTGATCGGATAGCTGCAAAAAAGGCATCTGCATTTCCAATATTTTCCGGAGACAGTGGCTCAAAATATTCCATTCCGGCAGCTTCCGCGATCCTTGTGAAACTGAAGGATGGAAAATTTACAGTCCCATCTGATGGGGAAAGCGGAATTGTTTATCGTGTAATAGGAAGCCGGACTTCATCTGTGAAACCGGCTGGTGGAAATGGTACAAGCAGCAGTCCTTATCAGATTGATTCTCTGGATGATCTGAATTTGATCGAGGAAAATCAGGGCGCATATTATCAGCTGACCTCAGATATCCAGACACAGGGAAGAATTAATTTTACCATCTCTTATTTTGGTGGAACGCTGGACGGAAACGGACATACGATCTATGGATTGAAGAAGCCTCTGATAGCCATGAATCAGGGAAAAATTAGAAATCTGCGTGTAGCTGCAGATTTTAATGATGATATGCAGAACGTGCAGGGCGTCATCACACAGTACAATGAAGGAAATATTGAAGACTGTATGGTGACAGGAATGATTAGCGGATATATGGGCGGAAACGGAGCTGTTGTATATCCGGAATTTGGCGGAATTGCAGGTGAAAATGCACTTGCCGGAATTATTTTTGGCTGCACATCAAAGCTGAATGTTAATTTGATAATGGCTCCTATGAAAAGCTGGGTAGGTGGAATTGCAGGTCTGAACATTGGTACTATAAGCAAGTGTGTCAGCACCGGTACGATTCGTGTTACCCAGACAAACGGAAACGAATATCCGGTCTATGTGGGCGGAATTACGGGAGAAATCCAGAAGTTTGGGGGCATGGGCGGTGTGCTCAAAGAATGCCTTCATGCAGGAAAAATCACAGTAACTGCGACAAACAACTGTGTAGGACAGATGTGCGGAACTGCTGCTGATAATGTACTCAGCTCTTCTTACGGTTTAAGCGGACATGTGATGAACTGTTATGGAAAGAGTGGAGAGGGGAATCTTGTCGGCGGAACTGCTGCTTCCATTGGATCAGGTGGACTTCTCACAGAGGCACAGATGAAAGATTCCAAATCTTACGTGGGTTGGGAGTTTGGAACTGACTGGAAGATTTCAGAGGATGGTTTGCCAGAGCGGGTGGAGAATCCGGAGATTACTTCATTGGAGGTAAAAAACAACTGGACTTCCTGTTACGTGGGAGAAAAACCGTGGTATTGGGGCAGGCTTTTGATAAATGGTACAACTTATTCTGAGATTAAAGCCGATATGATAAGCGGATTTGACAGTTCTGCTGAAGGAACTACTCATGTTTATGTAGAATATAAGGGAAAACAGGTTGTCTATTCAATGGAAGTTGTCGCGCCGAAAACCAGTGATATCAGCAGTATTGTAATATCAGGACAGCCGAAGAAATCTTATGTGGAAGGAGATGTATTCAATCCATCCAGAGCCAGTATGTATGCAACGATTGGTGGCCGTGCAGCTTATATTTACAGTGGATTTACCTATGACAAAACAGGCCCACTGAAAACCTCGGATACTCAGGTTACTTTTGATTACTTCGGAGCAAAAATACCGTGGGCGATTACGGTTGCAGCGAATGCACCAGCAGCTTTGACTATGCTTGCAGCTCCTGATAAACTGAATTATGTAGCTGGAGATAAACTCAATCTGACTGGAGTGAAGCTTCAGATTACATATAGCAATGGAAAAGTATCGCCGGTTATTACAGGGGCTGATCTGAATACTTATGGAATACATTTGGCGCTTGGAAGTGGAAGCGGTTCATCGGCAATTGTTGATAATGGCAGAATAATAGAGTCATCAGATAATGGAAAAGATCTTATTGCTTATGCGTCTGATAAGCTGCCGGGAGAATATGGTGCCGTGATCGCTGTGCTTGGAATAATGAGCGTAACAGAACCATTGGCGATTACAGATACTGAGCTGTACGCGGTTACAGGAACTGGAAAAGAGCAGTGGATATATTCAGGCTTTGTTACAGGTGGAAGTGGTAAGTATGAAACTCAGGTTGTTTCTGAGAATTTACCGGCTGGTTTAACTGTCTTTGCGGTTCCTGGCGGAGGCTCTTATGGAAGTAAATATTTTACTTTTTCCGGGACTGTCACTGCACCAGTGGGAATTTATGAGTCACAGTATAAAATTGTGGATACAGGAACAAAGACAATTTTGCCAGTTACAATAAAAATTATAGTTACGGCTTCTAATGAGGCAAGATTTTATAGTTTTGTACTTAACAAGGCGTTTAATTCCCAGTTAAAAGAGGATGTTGTTGGGGAAATTGATAATGAGAACCGTAAGATTACGCTGCGGTTGCCAAAAGGAACTAATGTTACCAGGCTGGCACCGAATATTGATTATGGTTCTGGTACAGGAACAGCGGTGGCAGATGAGTTTACCAGTGGCAGATCTCATGATTTTACAAATTCGGTACAGTATGTTCTGACAGCGCCAGATGGCGTAACGAAGATAACATATACGGTTACAGTTGTTTTTTACGATGAAACGCAGGGTGGTTCCGGGGAAACTGAGCATACGCATACCTGGGATGCCGGAGTTATAACGAAAGAGGCTACCATTTCGAGTACAGGAATTAAGACATATACCTGTACTGTGTGCCAGAGCAAACGCGAAGAGGAAATTCCGAAGTTGGTTGTTTTACCGACGAATACGCCGGTGCCAACGGCAACGCCGACGAATACGCCAGTACCGACAAACACACCGGTACCAACGGCAACGCCGACGAACACGCCAGTGCCGACGAATACGCCAGTGCCGACGAATACGCCAGTACCGACGAACACACCAATACCAACGGCAACGCCGACAAACACGCCAGTACCGACGAACACGCCAGTGCCGACAAACACGCCAGTACCAACGGCAACGCCAGTGCCGACGAACACGCCAGTGCCGACAAACACGCCGGTGCCAACAGCAACGCCGACAAACACACCTGCGCCGACTGGATATAAAGTGGGCACAACAGTGAAACATCCAGCGACAAACGGATATTATAAAGTTACCGCCACAGACACGGTAGAATATATAAAACCGATAAAGAAAAAGGTAAGCACTGTCACAATTCCAGACAGCGTAAACCTGAAGGGCGCGAATTACAAAGTAACCTCAATAGCCTCCAAAGCATTCAAGAGCAATAAATACCTGAAAAAGGCTATTATAGGAAACAATGTAATCCAGATTAAGAGCTATGCCTTTTATAAGTGCACGAAACTCTCTTACGTACAAATCGGCGGCTCAGTAAAAGCGATCGGAAAACAAAGCTTTTATGGCTGCAAGAAGTTAAACGAAATGAGAATCTACACCTCCCGCCTGAAAGCCAAATACGTAGGCTCCAATGCCTTCAAAGGCACTCCATCCAGGATGAAAATCTACGTCCCCAGGAAAAAGGCAAAGAGCTACAAAACGGTTTTTGTAAAACGAGGCATAAGCAAAAAGATTGTAATAAAGAAGATGTAATATTTGTTTGCGTTATGGGGAGGTCTTGTATGAAATACCGAAGCAAAAACGGTTTTACACTAGCGGAACTATTGATTGTAGTTGCAATTATTGCGGTATTGGTTGCTGTTTCAATCCCGATTTTTAATGGACAGCTGGAAAAAGCACGCAGGGCAGTGGATATGCAAAATGCGCGAATTATTAAGTCGGCATTGACGAATGCATATAATGAAGGACGAATGGATATTCCAAAGAAAGCTGTAGGACAAGAAAATTCAGGCTGTGGTGTCTGGGTTGTGATATGTCGTAGCACAAGTGAACTGCCAGACGCATATACTTCAGATATGTTAAATGAAAAAAGTATCTATTGTGGAGCAAATTCCGGAGTTACAGTAAACGGTGTAAAAAGCAATAATTGGAAGTCGTATAATACTGGTGTTGAAGCCGTATTAAAGGAGGCCGGTTTAAATTGTGATACTCTGAAAATTAAAAGCAGAAACGATAAGGAGAAAGGCTGGGATTGGATTGTTATAGAAGTCGGGTTTGCAAAGGAGCAGTTTTACTCACGTATTTATAGTGGCTTTAAAGGGGATAAATCGGGTATGGAAGTTGTAGAAGCTGGATCTTCAAACATCGAAAAAGCAATAGGCGGATCAAATTAATGTAACAAGAGAATATATAAGGGACTGTAATAGATGCGTGCTGCGTATGAAGTGACATTCATCTGTTATAGTCCCTTTTCTCTTGACATTTTTCCACGTAATGTGCAAAATAAACCTATAAAGTTCAAACAATTTCAGGAGAAATTATATCATGAGACAGGAGTTTTTACACTTAAAGGCACCGGAAAACTGGAGTTAGAAGACACTTTCCGGCCAGGATGCCCTACGCAGCAGTAACCCATTCTGCATAAAAACAACCTTCTAAAATGGGGACTGTCTGAATGTCGAAGATTACCAGATTTCCATAAGAAATGGAACAATTTGTACTGACAGAACAAGAGTATTATAAAAATATGAATTAAAAAGAAAGTTGTGAAACAAAATGAAACGAATTGATTTTGAAAATGGCACGGTAACCAGAAACATTTTCAGCGCTGCAATCCCCATGCTGGTGGCACAGATACTCAGTCTTTTATATAATATTGTAGACAGAATCTATATCGCCAGAATCCCTGAAGTGGGAACTACAGCGCTTGGCGCAGTCGGCTTATGTTTCCCGTTGATCGTGGTTATCACTGCCTTTGCCAATCTGTTTGGCAGTGGCGGCGCGCCTGTTTTTTCTATAAACAGAGGTATGAAAGACAACCAGAAAGCGCAGGAGGTAATGAACACTTCCTTTACTATGGTGTGCGGAAGCGGGATTATTCTGATGATAGCTGGTATGCTTTTTGCAAGACCTCTTCTGGTACTTTTTGGGGCATCTGAGGATGCTTTGGGTTATGCATATCCCTACATGATGATCTACCTGATCGGAACGATTCCATCCATGATCGCCACAGGAATGAACCCGTTTATCAATGCACAGGGATACGCGACAACCGGTATGCTTTCTGTAGCAATTGGTGCAGTTGCCAATCTGATCCTAGATCCATTATTCATTTTTGTGCTTGGTTTCGGAATCAAAGGAGCAGCCATTGCGACAGTTCTTTCCCAGTTCTTATCAGCTGCTTATGTACTTCTTTTTCTTGAGAAAAGAGCGGAAATGAAAGCTCGTCTTTTGAAAAAAACAGAGCTGAAAAGCTGTAAAGAGAATGCAAAAAACATTGTCAGTCTTGGTACTGCAGGTTTCATTATGCAGCTGACAAACAGCCTGGTAACCATCTGCTGCAACAATGTTCTGGGGGTTACCGGAGGGGATGTTTACATATCTGTTATGACTATCGTATCCAGTGTCCGTCAGATGGTAGAGACGCCGATTTATGCTATAAATGAAGGCACATCACCTATCCTGAGCTACAATTACGGGGCAAAAAGACCGAAGCTTGTCCGCAAGGCAATGGTCACTTTGGCAGTAATGGTTCTGGTTTATACAGCAGTAATGTGGAACGTGATTATCTTTGTTCCGGATTATCTGATTGCCATTTTCAGCTCCGATAAGCTCTTGATAAAGGATGCAGTTCCGGCATTGAAAACCTACTTTGCAGCCTTTATTTTTATGGATCTGCAATACATTGGACAGACTGTTTTCAAGTCTTTAAATAAGAAAAAACAGGCCATTTTCTTCTCGCTTTTGAGAAAAGTTTTTATTGTAGTTCCGTTGACATACCTGCTTCCCTACGTGTTTAAAATGGGAACTCACGGAGTATTCCTGGCAGAGCCGGTATCTAATGTAATTGGCGGAAGCCTTTGTTTTGTTACAATGCTGCTGACTATATTGCCGGAGTTAAAGAGGATGGAGAAGAAAAACGGAGAGGCGGACCGTCCCATGGAGTACTTTAAAACGAGGTAAAAATATATGGAAAATACAATTATAATCGCGATTGTAAGTCTTCTCTGTATCCTGGCTCATGTCCCCACTCTGATCCTGCGAATTGTTCCGTTTCACGAAAAAATCTCAGATAAAGACAGGATCAGACTGACTGTAATCTATGCAATTGGTCTGGCTGTGGACTTCGGAATCTGCATGTGGGTGGGAAATTACCGGAAAATTGACGTGCCGTTTTATAAGATAAATCTTATTGCTTTCTGTATTGTAATGGCTGCTGTAAATATCTGGCTTGTCCCTGGATACACCAAGGTGCATTTGTTTGTATTTGGAATTGTGGCAGATATTGTCATGATTGCACTGTCAATCGGAGCTTATGTCAGTTCACTTTTGGGAATGCAGGGAAATGCGATTGGAATTGCAGAAACCAGCGCAATTGCAATTGTAGTGTATGCGCTTCTATATCCGCTGCTTAGCAGCCTGCTCCGTTATACCGTAACACCATTCCTTGAAATTGAATGCCAAAATTATTGGGAGACCTTATGGTTCATTCCTATTGCCATGTTTTTTTCCAGTATTTTTTCAGAAGGAGTGGATGTCTACACTACCACTTTTCCACAAATGTTGAGTAAATGTCTGATCGGCGTCGCCACATTGCTGATTTGCTTTGCGGTGTCTTATGATCAGCAGCATTTTCTAAATGAAAAAGAACTGAACCGGCAGATCGATCAGCAGAAAGGTTACTATCATGCGCTCACGGAGCAGGTTCTGGCAGAACGTGAAGCACGCCATAATTTCCGTCATCAGGTAGCTGCTATTAAAGGTTTTCTTGATAAAAATGATATGGAGGGCTTGCGGGGATATTGTGATGATCTGGAACTGGAAGAGATGGGAAAAGTAACAATTCCATATACAGGAAACGCCGCGGCAGACGGCGTCCTTTATCATTACGGCTGTATTGCCAGGGCGAAAAATATCGAGTTTTCCGTATGCTGCTATCTGAAAGATATTGCTATTCCGGACACTGATTTTTGTACGATTCTGGGCAATGCCCTGGATAATGCGGTGACTGCCGCCGGTCAGTATGACGGAAAACGCTTTATTGAAGTTGCTACGGAGAAGAAACACGACATGCTTCTGATTACGGTAGACAATTCTTTTGACGGAATATTATTCCAGGAAAATGGGAAAATTTACTCAAAAAAACGGCAAAACAAACAGGAAGGAATCGGCATTCTTTCCATGAAAAAACTTTGCGAAAAACATGGCGGAGCCAGTCGCTTCGAAGCGGTCGGCAACAGGTTCCAGGCCAGCTTTATATTGAAAAATGAGGTTGAAGATTAAAAAATGGTTAAAGTTGATTTGATTACAGGCTTTCTTGGTTCGGGAAAAACGACTTTCATAAAGAAATATGCTGCATGGCTGATGAGCCAGGGGCAGAATATTGGAATTCTGGAGAATGATTTTGGTGCAGTGAATGTGGACATGATGCTGCTTCATGACCTGGAAGGGGAGAACTGCGAGCTGGAAATGGTTTCAGGTGGATGTGATGCGGACTGCCACAGAAGACGTTTCAAGACCAAGCTGATCGCAATGGGAATGTGCGGATATGACCGGGTTCTCATTGAGCCTTCCGGGATTTTTGATGTGGATGAGTTTTTCGATGCCCTTTATGAAGAGCCGTTGGATAAGTGGTATCAGATTGGAAATGTGATCACCATTCTGGATGCCAGACTGGAGGAGAAGCTGCAGCCACAGGCGGAGTATATTCTGGCTTCAGAGGCAGCTGATGCAGGTTGTATTGTTCTGAGCAAGAGCCAGGAGGCATCTGAGGAAGAGATTAGTGGAACTGTGAAACATCTGAATCGCGCACTGGAAAGTGTGAAATGTAAACGACGTTTTACGGAAAATGAGATACTGAATAAGGATTGGGAAACGTTTACAGATGAGGATTTTCAGCGGATTTTCAACAGCGGGTATGTGATGGAAGATTTTGAGAAACAGTGTTTTGATGAGAAAGAAGGGTTCCAGTCATTGTATTTTATGGAGCTGAAGATTTCCGAGACACAGTTGGAGAAAGCGGCGCATCAGATCCTGGATGATCCGGAATGTGGGGATGTTTTCCGAATTAAGGGCTTTGTGAAATTAGAAGAAAGTGCTGCCGCGGTAACCGAAAACGAAAAAATGAATTCGGACTCCGCTCAGAAAGCATCCACTAACAATATTTGGCTGGAACTAAACGCCACCCGCA
>OGPY01002563.1_pt1 | contig 11045 bp, 10 predicted proteins | sample 1553121 | NCBI WGS metagenome assembly OGPY01 (sample SAMEA2580004, study PRJEB22360) | human gut metagenome
CATACCGCGCGAATTTATGCGATTAGCATAAATTCTGTGCATCGCGAAGCGTGTTACTGAGAACGGAGTGAACAGTAACATTCTCTGTGGAGGTTGCGGAAGGGGAAGTCAGTTTTCGTTGTAAATAACAGTGAGCTATGATAAAATACAGATATTGAAAGCGCAGAGCGTGTTTGAAAAAACAAAAAATCCTTCGCCGCAGGGCGGGGGATTTTTGGCAGAAGGTATTAAGGGTGGCTTGAGGATATGACAGTACTGGAACAGTTAAGAAAAACAATTGAAGACGGACATCCGGGGGAGACAGAGAAGCTGGTGAGGGAAGCATTGAAGCAGCATATTCCTGCAGGGCGGATTGTGGAAGAGGCCATGACTCCGGCTATGCGAACAGTGGGGGAGAATTACAAATCCAATGGTGCGGATATTATTAAAATTCTGGCAGCAGCCCGAAGTGTGCGCAAGGGTTTTGAATTGTTGGAGGAACAGGACTCGCAGTTTGGCAGGAGGAATATCGGAACTGTGATCCTTGGAACGGTGGAAGGTGATCTGCATGATGTAGGTAAGAATCTGGTTGCGATCATGTTTCGTAGTGCCGGATTTAAGGTGATCGATCTGGGAGTGGATATTTCTGAGAAGCAGTTTCTGCGTGCAGTGAAGCAGAATCCTGATGTGTCGATCGTGTGTATCTCCTCGCTTCTGAGTACTTCAATCCCGGAGATGGAGCAGGTGGTGAAGTCTCTGAAACGAAGCAGCAGTAAGCATAAATTTAAGATTATGGTTGGTGGAGGTGCAGTAACGGAGCAGCTGGCGAAGAATATGGGAGCAGATGCCTATACGGAGAACTGTATTGAGGCTGTGGAAGTTGCCAAAACATTTATTGTATGAAGATATATGGAGCAGGACTTCGCGCCTATGATAACTGGATTGTTCGAGAAATCAACTTGTCGGTACACTACCCTAAGCTGCTGAAGATTCTATGAATTTTACTGTTCCATCTGTCTTCCCAGAAATCCGCTTGCTGTTCTGATGAGCATCTTCTCTGATTCACCCATCACATCTCTTTCATTCTTTCCCAGTAAAAGAACCGAACCTACTGTATCTCCTGCACTGAAAATAGGCTGCATGATCTGGGAATACAAAGGTTCTCTCTGTTCCTGAGTCACAGGTATCCTGCTTCTGTCATTTCCGTTGGCAAACACAGAGCTTCTCCCCGTAATTGCATCTTCCAGAGCTTTGCTGATAGGTTTTCCCACATATTCCCTGCTTCCCTGTCCCGCAGCAGCCACCACCTGATCGTGATCTGTGATACACGCTACCATCCCGCTTGACTGCGCCAGCGCCTCTGCATATTCCTTTGCAAAGACATTCAGTTCTCCGATAGGGGAATACTTTTTCAGAATAATCTCCCCCTCCCGGTCAGTAAAAATCTCCAGTGGTGTCCCCTCTTTTATCCGCAGCGTTTTTCTGATCTCCTTAGGAATGACCACACGCCCCAGATCATCTATGCGCCGAACAATTCCTGTCGCTTTCATGCACTTTTCTTCCTCCTGTTTTTCCTTTTATCGAAGTTTACTGTCTTTGTACCCTTCAGTTTCCATATCATGTGTTGTATGGTTATTATGTGGAAAAACAGGCAGAATATACATTTCTGTATTTACAAAAAATGCCATTTAACCATAATCAGGCGGTTAAACCTGAGTAAAAAAGAACCCCTTCACCAGGCAGTATCAATCTCTGCTTAAAGTGAAGGGATTTCCTCATCCATCGCTATTTATTTTACACGATAACCCTGGCAACTGCAAGACCATAAACTTCAAGTTTGTCACTACCATTGCCATAAATCCAGCTGATCTGGCCTTCCGGTACAGGAATATTTACAGCCTCTGTTCCGAAATTCTGATAAATATAATATTTCTCATTTTCATTCTCTCTCACTGTAATCTCCAGTGCGTCCGGAATCTCTTCTTTGATTCCGCAGGAAACGCCGCTGTCTTTGAGCACTTTTTCAAGGAAGTCTCCATAGAATTCTTTATCAGCATCTGCTGCCACATACCATGCCTTACCTTTGCCGTATTCATTCACTGTCAGGCAGGAATAGCCTTCATAGAAATCACTTCCGTAGGTCATTAAAGTACATGCTCCGCGAAGCTCCACAAGGTCGCACAGATATTTACATGTATAAGTCTTATCCAGTCCAAGTTCATTGCCAGCCACAGGAACAAAAGAATTTTCTTCCCAGTCATAAAGGCCGTCAATTTCTGTGCTTCTGATTCCCAGTACATCCATCAGTCCATGTGGTGTTCCTTCCAGATAACACCTGTCTGTGTCATCTGCAATTCCGGACCAGTAACTTGTGATCAGTGTACCGCCGTTTTCCACGAACGCACGAACCTTTTCGGCAAAACCTTCCTTGAACATATAAACCATTGGAAGAGCCAGTACTTTATATTTGTCCAGTTCACAGGTCATATCGATCACATCCACATTGACGCCCTGCTTCCGGAAACCTCTGTAGAATTTCAGCATTGCTTCCAGATAATGAAGTCCTTTATTTCTGGGTCCCTGGCTGTCCTCCATTGCCCACTGGCTGTCCCAGTCATAGATCATGGCAACCGAACTGTTCACAGTTGTTCCTGCCAGTTCTCTTATTTCTTTCAAAGTTTCTCCAACTCTGGAAACTTCTTTGAACACTCTTGTATCATTTCCACCGTAATGATCGATCACTGCTCCGTGGAACTTCTCAGAAGCACCTCTGCTCTGGCGGATCTGGAAATAAAGAGCACCCTCTCCGCCATGTGCAATTGCCTGCATGGACTGTGCAAAAAGCATTCCCGGTTTCTTTAATTTGCTCACACTCTGCCAGTTTGTAGAAGTCGGGCAGGATTCCATCTGGAAAAACGGCTTTCCTTTCAGAGAACGCATCAGGTCATGGCACATTCCATTGTCATAAGCTGTATCGATCACAGCCTCTTTATGCCATGTAGGATAGGTATCCCAGGAAACCACATCTATCTCTTTCGCAATCTTAAAATAATCTAAACCTCCAAAATAATGCATCAGGTTAGCAGTAGTCGGAAGTGTGCTTCCTCCCTCTCTCAGTGCTGCAATCTCATGATGAATGAAATCAGCAGTCTGATGAGTGACAAAGCGTTTCCAGTCCAGATTCAGTGCATGAAGCTGTGTCTCACCAATCTTAGACGGACTCTCAATCTGGTCAAAGCTGTTATAGGTATGACTCCAGAAAGTGGTACACCACTGATCATTCAGGTTTTCAATAGTCTGGTATTTCTCTTTCAACCAGTTACGAAATGCTTCCTGACACAATGGGCAGTGACATTCTCCGCCATATTCATTGGAAATATGCCACAGGATCACACCCGGATGTGTGGCAACCTCCTGTGCCAGCTTTTTGTTAATAATATGTACCTTCTCTCTGTAAACAGGAGAAGTATAACAATGATTATGTCTGAATCCAAATAACGCTCTGTGACGCGTTTCATCTACACGAAGTACCTCCGGATACTTGTCTGCCATCCATTTGGGTCTTGCACCTGACGGTGTAGCCAGGATTGTAGAAATACCTCTTTTATAAAGTTTATCAATGATCTCCTGCAGCCATCCAAAATGAAATACACCTTCTTCCGGCTCCAGTGTGGACCAGGAAAAAATCCCAAGGCTTACTACATTACAGCCAGACTCCTCCAGCATATCAATATCTTTTTCCAGAATATCCGGTCTCTTTAACCACTGTTCCGGGTTGTAATCACCTCCATGGAGCAGCTTATCCGTTCTAAAGTCCATACTTGTTCTCCTCTTAATTCTCTATTCTCAGTCGTTTTCTTTTTCACTATCATATTTAATACTCTATCCAATTTCAAAACACACTATTCTCGCTGCTTATTACTTTTCTCAGTCAAAGCAGACGGGATTTGATTTCATTCTTCTTACAGGATATAGTTTGCAATTACTCCAAGCACCAGCAAATGCAAAGGATAAAAAGCATAATAGACATATTTATTGATGTAATCCTTTCTCTCTCCAGTGCAGCACCAGATTCCATAGAACGCAATCGGTCCGGTCACATACATCAGACTGATAATACATCCCAGCACTGTTTTCAGCACATTTCTTGTCTCAAACACATAGAACACAAACACAAGCAGAACAATACAAAGTCCATACTCTGCCCGGAAAATGCTCACCCAGACAATAGCTGCGATCAGGATCAGTACCTTTAACATACCACCTGTAAATCCGGAAGTTTCTTTAAACAGATCTAAGCATTTCAGCATAATCAGGCAGATACACATCGTGATCATTGCGTTCTGACTGGAAAAGTCCCATACTTTTCCGCAGATTGCCAGATCATATGGAATCTCACTGACCAGTGCAGTAACAGCCATCATGATCAGATACTTCTTATAATCCGATGTATTACGAAATCCCTCTACCAGCAGAAACGCAAATACGGGAATCGCCATCCCGCCTATAAGCTGCATAATGGATCCGACTCCCGCAAGTGTCATCAAACAGGAATCCTGAGACATCGCCTGGTTCAGACTCTCCTGAGTATACTGGTCTAAATGGATCAGGCCTTTTTCAATAATGGCAATTCCAACTGTCTGGATCAGCATAGTGATACATGCAAACATCTTCAGCCCATCAGCTGTGATATCCGGAGTTTTCCAGACGATTCCTCTTCTTCCCGTTGTCATATTCATAATATCAACCTTTTACAGCACCGCCTGTAATTCCTTCCACATAGAATTTCTGCATGATCATAAACAGAATAGAAATCGGTATGGATACCAGTACACCACCTGCGCAGAACTGAGTAAAATAAGAATTGATAAGGCTCTTATCCAGCATCTTGTACAGACCAATGGCAACTGTATATTTGGAAGAAATACCGGCATTCAGGATCATCTTTGCATATACGAAATCCATCCATGGCACCAGGAAACTGCTGATAACTGTATAAACAACAATCGGGCGGCTCATGGGCAGAACCATCTGGAAGAAGATTCTTGCCTCACTGCATCCATCAATTCTGGCAGCCTCGCAGAGTGCTCTCGGAACTGTATCAAAGAATCCTTTCGCAATCAAATAACCAAGACCTGAAGAAGCAGAGTAAACCATGATCAGACCGGCATAGCTGTTTGTCAGATTAAAAGATTTCAGTGTGAAGTAAACTGCAATCATTGCCAGCATACCAGGAAACAGATTCAGGATAACTGCCATGTTCATCAGCGGTTTTCTCATCTTGAATCTCATAACAGATGTTGCATATGCAACCATCAGTACGAACATAGTGGAAATCACACATGTAAAGCATGCAATGATAAATGTATTCAGAAACCACTGCGGAAACTGAGATACAGAATCTGAATGAAACAGCTTCATGTAATTGCTGATGCTCCATTCCTTCGGAAAAAATGTACTGGTATTCATTCCTGAATATGCACTGAAGGAAGTACATAACAGCCAGATGATCGGGATCAGCCAGATAAATGCCAGCACTGCGATCAATAAATTATGTAATACTATAGAAGAAGTACGACTGTCTTTCATCTTTTTCATTATTGATATGTTCCCTCCTTATCTCCCTTGATCATCCTGTTAAATGCAACCAGGGTGAATACTGCACAGATAATAAACACGATAATACCGATTGCTGATGCCATCTTATAGTTGTAGTAATCCTGAGTCAGACGGAACAGCCAGGTAACCAGAAGGTCAACCTCTTTTGCCTGTGAGCTTGCCATTGCCTGATTAGTTGTTGTATAAACATCCTGTGTGAGCAGATAAATAACATTAAAGTTATTAATATTTTTTACAAAGTCTGTGATCAGAGCAGGTCCTGTTACAAAGAGCAGATATGGCATTGTAATCTTTCTGAATATCTGGAAGTTTGTTGCACCGTCTACTCTTGCACTCTCAAGCTGGTCAGAAGGAAGGTTCATCAGAACACCTGTTGCGATCAGCATCTGATACGGAACACCAATCCAGATATTAATGAGAATGATCATTACATGTGCCCAGCCCGGAGCAGAAAGAAACGGAATATAGCTTGTGGACACAAGTCCTATGCTTCTTAAGAATCCGGTCAGTCCAATGCTGTGACAGATTGTGTTGACGATACCACCATTGGAGAAGAAATTACGCACCAGCAGAAGTGATACAAACTGCGGGACTGCAATCGTTACGATAAATAAAGTACGCCACATCTTCGACAGTCTTGTCTTCTTGCTGTTAAGAAGCAGTGAAAGCAGGATACCTCCGATATAAGTTGTAAATGTTGCGAAGAAAGCCCATACAAGTGTCCATCCCAGAACCCGCACAAATGCATATCCGAACGTAGATGTAAGACCGCCGCCGCCAAACAAACTGATAAAGTTACTGAAACCTACCCATGAGAACAACTCAGTAGGAGGCATATGCTGCTGATCATAATTTGTAAATGCTACAAAGATCAGAAGTAAGATTGGGATTAATGTGAAAATCACAACTCCAAGTACCGGAAGTGTCAGTAATGTAATATGAAACTTCTCTTCTGTCAGTGATCTGAGATCTTCTTTAAAAGTATTGATATGCTTTCCCGCTTCTTCCATTTTCTGAAGTGTATAAGCATTGATCACGTTCTTAAACCACACAACAGCTGCCGCAAACCATACAACAAAGCTGAACAATGAAAACAACAGGATCGTAAAGGAATTATCATAATCATTAAATTCACTTTTCATTGTTTTCATGTTAAAGACTTTTTCCATCTTTACAGTACCAAGGGTACTGAATTTTGGTACATACTGCATTGCAAATTTCACTGAAAAAACGATCACTGCGATCTCCAGCAATGTCATCAGTACTGCTTTCACATACTGTTTACGCTTTGCATAGCCTGCGCCCATCCAGATCAGGGACAGCTTTACAAAGGCATCACCTTTCACTACAGCAGTACCAAAGTCAGCAAAAAATCCACCGATGGATTTAAAGAATCCACTCACTGCCGCTGCAGCAGAATTATTGTCCTGTGCTGCCATATCTCTCCTCCTCGTCATTTCATTTTTGTTACTATCTTTTCTCAGACAGCATCTGCCGTTTCCTTAAAACAGCTCACATGCCGTTATGCATATGGGCCATTTTTTAAAATCTGTTATATAATTTTTTTATTTTACAATTATTCTACAGAAGCAGCAGCACCCTCTACCAGATTATCAAGTGCTTCCTGGATTGCATTATCATCATCCGCAGATAATGTTCCCTGTGCAATCAGTTCTCCGAATGTCTTTGCAGGATCCCAATATTTTCCGCCAACCTTCTGAGCCTGTGCATATTCAGACTGAGCTGCAAGTGCTGCAAGTGCTACATTTTCCTGAACAGAATCAGATGCTGCTACATTCTTGTTTGAAGGACCGCTTTCTCTCTGATCAAAGAACATCTGCTGGGATTCTTCATTTGTAAGGTACTCAGCAAGAAGAACTGCCCATCCGGAATTCTCAGAATAGCCGTTTACACCAACATATTTGTAACCGGCAACAGATCCCTGCTGAACCTGTTTGTCACCAACTGTGAATGTAGGAAGCTTTGTTGCTGCATATCCGTCACCAAATATCTCCTTTGCTGTGATTGCATCCCATGTACCGGAAACGCATGCTGCCAGATTACCGGATGCAAGCTGATTAGACATATCACCATCAGCAACTGCCATAAATGCCGGATTAGATGTAATATCAAGCATTCCTTTTACTACATCAACACCTGTATATCCATCAGCACTTGTTCCGTTCCAGTCCATAGTTGTTGTTCCGTCATCATTAAGTCCTGTTGTAAATCCTGCTCCATAGAAGAAAGAAGCATTGTACCATCCGGAAGCAAGTGTCATACCAACTTTCTTTCCGGCCTTATCAGCTGCTTCAAGAAGGCTGTCCCAGCTTGCTGCATCTTCCTCGGAAATTACAGATGAATCATAGTAAAGAAAATATCCGTTGTCAGCTGCTCTTGGAAATGCATACAGACTGCCATCAATTGTTGCTGCATCAATAGCGCCTTCAACGTTTGCAGCTTTTACATCATCAAGTGTTGTATCTGCAAGCTGAAGTGCTTCTGCATAATCATCAAGTTTCAGAAGTGCTCCTGCTTTTACAAGATCCGGAAGCTGATCATCTGCGAATGCATATACATCTGCACCAGCCTCTACGTCTGTCAGAATAGTATCTTTTGCAGTAGACTCAGATTCTACGCCAATCTGAATATCAAATTTCTGATCTGCATACTTCTCCTGGAATTTATCTGTCAGTTCTTTTAATAAATTCTGGTCTTCTTCAGCTCCCCATACAGTCAGTTTAATTGTCTCATCCTCTGCTGCACTTACACATACTGTGCAGGAAAGTGCCATAGCTGCTGCCAGTAACGGTGCAATCACCTTTTTTACATTTTTTCTCATTTTCTCTTCCTCCTGTTTTTGATGGTTATGCCTAAACAGCCCGCATCCGATTTGCGTAATAAACGCCCTCAGTTTTGTTTGCGCAACCGTTTGTTCATATTTTTAGTATATTCCTTTATATTTATAAAGTCAATTAGCCATTATTATCTAATTTCAAAACTCTTTTTTTGTCATATTGCACAATTCAGTTTGATTTTTTCGTTTTTTCATACAATGATATACTTGATTTGTGCAACCGTTTTCATTTTGATAAAATCAGATTGTCCAGAGAATTTCAACCGATTTTTTTATACACAAAAAGTTCTCTGCTTATTGATCCTTACAATAAATACAGAGAACTTTCTAATCCTGCCATTCATTTTCAATTTCTATAATCTGATCGGATTTTACATCCATATACTACTGTGTCGACTCCCGCAACACTACCTGGTAGTTCAGAGGCACTGTATCCTCCAGTGGCTTCTCTCCCAGGATGTTCAGTAATTTCGCACATGCCATCTTTCCCAGTCTTACCGTATCAAAGCGTATACTGGTAATCGGTGGATTATTATATTCCAGATTCTTACTGTCATACATACTGGCTATTTTTATTTCTGCAGGAACCGATATTTTCTTTTCCCTCAGACTGCTCAGACACATGCTGCAGATCACATCATCCATACAGACAATACCATCCGCGCCTTCTTCAAGCAGTCTCTTCACAGCATCAGATACTGCTGCCTGATTATCCGTATCCATGAAGATTAGATTTTCGTTAACAGAAACTCCCATTTCCTCATGTGCTTCCAGAAAACCCTGATATCTGCTTCCGGTAACATTATAGGACTGATTTCCACCCAGAAGTGCCAGATTCCGAAAACCTTTCATCAACATAATACTTGTCAGTTCTTTTCCGGCTTCCTGGTTCTTGTTATCTACAAACGGAACTTCCGGATCTGAAGATGGGCCGATCAATATATATGGTTCCTTACAGTTCTTCAGATATTTCTGTACCTTGGAACTTACCACTGCTCTGCTTACAATGATCCCGTCGACTTTTCGATTTGCCTCCAGTCTCTGTATCTGCGATACATCTGCTCCATCAATCATAGAAATAATAATATCATACTCATAGGAGGAAGCCATCTCACAGATTCCATTCATACAGTCTTTAAAAAAAAGAAACTCTGTGGCAACATAATCCTTCGGCATCAGCAGTGCAATATTATAAGTTTTACGCTGTGCCAACCCCTTTGCCACAACATTGGGTCTGTAATCATGTTCTTTTATAAATGCCCGTACTCTGTCTCTTGTAGCCTGACTGATTCTTCCCTTTCCTGAAATAGCACGTGATACCGTAGTCTTACTTACCCCAAGCTCCCGGGCGATATCTTCTATTGTATATATCTTCTTTTCTTCTGTTTCCATAAAATACCCCACTTTTTGCGCAACCACTTGATTATATTCTATAAAATAACAAAATACTCAAGCACTTACAAGTAACTTTTAAAGAAGATATACCGGCAGTTCCTCATTAATATGAACAGAACCTTTTGCTGTTTTTTTCTTTTCTTCTGTAACAGATATTGTTTCCGGTTTCTCTGCCTCTTTTGTGGATACAACGGGCTTCTTTACGGTTTTCCCGGCACCTGCATTTGCTGCACGCCGAATACTCTCCCTGCCTACTGACATAATTCCATGACCTCCTCTGCCAATCTCGTATATTCCCTGGCACTTCTGCTTGATTTTTTATATTCCACAACCGGAATACTGTTATCCTGTGACCATTCTACAGAGCTGTCCACTCTGATGATCTGCTCAAATACATGAATATCCTCAAGTTCATGCAGTGTTTCCATTGTCTGTTTATAATAACTCTTTCTTGTATCTACCTTTGTCACTGCAATTCCGGCAACTTCCAGTTCCGGAGTAATCTGCTTTACTTCATTAAGAAATTCAAACATATTCGCAAGTCCGAACATTCCCCATGGACTTGCCTCAACAGGAATAATTACCCGGTCTGATGCACAAAGGATATTCATCACCCAACCCCCCAGCGTAGGAGGTGCATCAATCAGAATATAGTCATAATTTCCTGCATCCTTTATCTTCTGAATGCATTTTCGCAGGATAAATTCTCTCTGCCATTTTGTAAAAAGTTCATATTCTATAGAACTCATCAATGTAGATGATGGTATCAGATCCAGATTTTCGTAGGGAGTATGTACCACATAACCGCTGAGCTCTTCCTGTTTTCCGATTGCGCAATACAGATTCTTCTCTCCTTTCGCCTGCTCCAGCACCCAGTTCTCCGGAAAAAAAGCAAGAGAAAGATTTAACTGCATATCTCCATCGATCAGAAGAACCTTTTTCCCTGCCTGAGCCATCGCCGCTCCAAGGTTTGAACAGGTTGTGGTTTTTCCACTTCCACCCTTATTATTTGTAAAACATATCGTTATGGTTTTTCCCATGGAACTGTCTCCTTTACCACTTACTTTACTTGTATTATAGGAGATTTATCATATAGATTCAACTGTTTTCCTCATCTTCGCAACCCTGTAACTCATTTGCATTGCCGGACAAACATTTCTTTGATTTCCAAAATAAGCCCTTGATTTTTTGTTTT
>OGPY01002573.1_pt1 | contig 11013 bp, 9 predicted proteins | sample 1553121 | NCBI WGS metagenome assembly OGPY01 (sample SAMEA2580004, study PRJEB22360) | human gut metagenome
GCTGCCGCCGTTGCGGTCTGTTGCGAAGGCTATCTTAGTGCCGTCGGGACTCCATACCGGCGCCCATTCGAGCGAGGGGAGGGCGGTAAGTCGCGAGGCCTTTCCGCCGGTGGTCGGAACGGTGTAGATGTCGCCTTTGAATGTAAACGCTATTCTGGAGCCATCGGGTGAGATGGCTGCGTCGCGGAGCCAAAGCGGGGCGTTGTCGGCCATAGCCGTGACTGTGCCTGAGGCTGCCGCAAACAGCATAATGCTGAGCACTCGTTTTCTCATGTTTACTATGGTTGTGATGGTAGGTTACTGTTGCTTGTCGAGATGAACATCGAGCTGGGGGAATGGGAACTCTATGCCTGCCTTTGGAAGGTCGGTATATATACGCTCGTTGATATCGAAATAAACGGGCCAGTAGAGGCCTGTGGGTGCCCATGCCCTGACCGAGAGATCGACCGAGCTTGAGCCGAGGTTTGTCACAACTACAGCCGGACTCAGGTCGGTCTCTTCAAATCCGGTTCTCAGCCGGAAATCAATCTCGGCCTGTGCGGCTATCCGGTCGCGGGCTTCGCGATGCTTGCGGTGGAAAAAGCGCCAGATGCGCCCATGGTGTGTAGCCGGCGTTTTTTCAGCCGTTTCGTCATCTGAATCCTGAATTTCAGATTTTTTCTCTTCTTCGGCTTCGAAGGCGGCGCGATGGGCGGCGATGGTTGTCGTTACAATCCTGTGGTCGGCGGTGATGATTTCGAGAATAGCGCGGCGCGCCGTCGCGACGTCATTGCCGTAGGAGATTCCGACAGTCCATTCTATGCGCCGGTAGCTCTCGCGGCTCCAGTTGTTGATGCTCGAAGTTGAAAGAGGCCCGTTGGGAATGATTATCGACTTGTTGTCGGGGGTAGAGATTATCGTGTTGAAAATCTGAATCTCGGTGACGGTTCCCGCAAAGCCTTGTGCCTCGATATAATCGCCGATTTTGTAGGGCTTCAGAAGAAGAATCAGAACACCTCCGGCGAAGTTCTGAAGAGTGCCGCTCAGAGCCATACCGATGGCGATACCGGCTGAGGCGAAAATAGCTAAGAATGAACTTGTTTCGATTCCGAGAATCGAGATGACCGTCACTATCAGAATGAAATACAACACGATTCTGACAAACGAAAGCACGAACGTTATCAGAGATTTGTCGACCTTGCGGCGTGTCATCACATTCTCTGTCAAACGATAGAGCTTGTTGATAACCAGTTTGCCGATATAGAAGACGGCGATGGCGATGGCGAGGTTTATGGCAAAAGTGACAACATCGTTGGCGAGTTTTGCCAGAAGGTCGTCGAGCGACATCCCCTTTAGATCTTTCAGGCCGGCGGCCGGATCAGGTATGTTTATCGAGTCGGTCGGAACCGACGGCATCTGAATCTGAAGGAACCTCATTCTGCGAAATTGGGGTTATGACTGACAACGTCGGCCCACCACTGTAGCTCGTTGTAGTGGTATTTTGAGGCATCGTTGGCAGAGGTGACAATGTTGGAACTCAATCCGCAATATTTTGCGATGCGGTGGTTGCCGTTGACGTAGGGGGTCGATGCCTTGTAGGTCACGGCTTCGGTAAGAATTGTCAGCCATGTCTGATAGGCGGTCTCGTCGGTCGAGATACGGCTGACGTAGTCGTCCATGTCGTAGGTGCGAAAAGATGAAGTCGGTGTGTAGGTCTGGATTCCACGGGTCGACGACAGCGGTGTTGCCGTTTCCATCAGGCTGCGTGTAGCGGCTGCCAGACGGTCGAGCTTGTCCGTCTCGATAACCGACTGGGTGCACCAGCGGTCTACACCGCTGCGGCTGTCGTAGTATTCGAAAGTTTTCTCAGCCACGGCGCGGACGTCCCCTTTGGCGAAGATCGGCACCGTCAGCTGATAAGGCATTCCGTCGCCGTGGACTTCGGCGCCCGAGGCCACAATCAGAGGGGTGGCGTGTCGCAGTTCGTAGACCACCTCGATGTTGGCCATGAGGCAGCAGTCGAAATAGATGAATTTATGGCTGAACTTATTGAGGACTCTGCTGAGAGCGGGAATGGCCATACGCCGGTCGCGATCCTGCCCGAAACTGCGCGCAGGCAGCGCGGAATCTTCGGTCCGCCATGCTGTCGAATGGCTCCACATAATAAGCCCGTATTCTTTGGCAGGGGCAATCTCGCGGACATCCTCAAGCACTTCTGCCATGCGTTCTTCCGATGTCGAATAAATGGAAGGGTCGTCGGGATAGCTTTTCAGAAGCTTAGGTTCGGGCGCGCCGTCGGTGAACTCGACAAGTTCGGGAACAACCCCCTTGTTGACGCCGGGCATAGACTTGTAGACGAGCAGCCGGGCGTTCTCTCCCAGCGCGTTCTCCGACATCGCAGTAGAGATTTCCGAGAGATCCTGTTCGGCGAATCCGAGGGTTCCGAGCGAATTGTCGGCAACCATATAAATGAGAAGAGTCAGCGGCGTCTTGTCAGCGTCGTCAGGGTCAGGCCCGACGGGCTTGTCGGGCCCGGTGGGAGTTTCAGGCTCGACGGGCATGGGCTCGTCGTTGTCGCCGCACGACGACAGAATCGCCATCAGGGCGATAACGGGCAGAATATATAAAATAAAAAACCGTCTCATATACAATAGATATGCAAAGAAACGATTTTTTATGCAGTTTGCGGTGTGCACAAGCTGTTAAAATAAATTAAACTCATTTTAAGAGACTGTTTCCGACGTCGGCCGGAACAATCTTGCAGTCGCAGTCTTCGAATTCGAGCTCGATGTCGGGAACGTCGCCTTTGCCGAATATTCCGAACAGCGCGCTTCCCGATCCCGACATTGAGGCATATAGCGCTCCGCTTTCGTAGAGACGCCGTTTTATCTCGGACAGACGCGGATGAGCGGCAAAAACCGATTCTTCGAAGTCGTTGACAACGAGATCTTTCCATTCGCCGACAGGCCTGCGGGCTATGATGTCGGCAAGGTCGACGGCAGCGGGTCGCGGATTTACGCCGGCATAAGCTTCGCGCGTCGAAACGCCGACGGGCGGTTTTACTATGGCTATCGAGCCGCCTTCGGGGAAGTTTACCGTGGTCGGAGAGAGCGTAGTGCCTGTGCCCGTTCCGGTCATCGTGCGGTTATAGATGAAAAACGGACAGTCGGCGCCGATTGTGGCGGCGATCTCAGCAAGCCGATCGTCGGAGAGTCCGAGGCTGAGAAGGCTGTTGAGGCTGGGCAGGGGGAAAGGTGGGGCGGGCGCGCTCATGATCTGCCGAGACCGGCGCCGTCGGGGATAAACTTTTCGAGGAAAATCTCGACAAAAGGCATATCGGGAAATTCGCGGCGGAGAGCGCCGACTGCCTTCATGACAAGATTCTTTTCAGGCGGACAATCGCATCCGTTGCCGCCGACTTCGAGGGTGTCGTGGCCGACCGCCGACGGCACTATCTCGAGTATGTCGTGCCATCCGACGGGGCAGAAAACTGTCAGCAGATCATGATAACCGTCGGCCCGCCGGTTGGTAATCAGCAGGCCGAGGTTGATTTTGGCGTTAGGAAATGTCATCATAACGGGTTCCGTAAAACCGTGATGCCCGCAGTGGCAGCGTGGCTGCCTGCGGAGCCTTATTTCTGGTCGGGTTCGGGGGCGATGAGCTTGTAGCCCTTTCCGTGGATGTTGATGATCTCGATCGACGGGTCGTCTTTGAGATGCTTGCGCAGCTTCGTGATATAGACATCCATCGAACGGGCGTTGAAGTAGTTGTCGTCGATCCAGATAGTCTTCAGGGCGAAGTTGCGTTCGAGAATCTCGTTGACGTGGGCGCAGAGAAGACTGAGCAGCTCGCTCTCCTTGGTCGTCAGCTTGGTGATCTTGTCGCCGATCATCAGAACCTGTTTCTGAGTGTCGAAGGTGAACCGGCCGATCTTATACATCGTAACCTCTTTCCCCTTTTTGCCTTTGACGCGGCGCAGGATTGCCTCGATACGGAACACGAGCTCTTCCATCGAGAAAGGTTTGGTGAGATAGTCGTCGGCTCCGATTTTAAAACCTTCGAGAATATCTTCCTTGAGCGATTTTGCCGTCAGGAAGATAATGGGCACTTCTGAGTTTACGGTACGTATTTCCTGTGCCAGTGCGAAACCGTCTTTCTTGGGCATCATGACGTCGAGCACACAAATGTCGTATTTCCCTTTCAGGAAGGCCTTGTAACCGCTTTCGCCGTCAGCGAAGAGGTCGGCACTGAAGCCTTTTGCCTGGAGATACTCGCGAAGGAGCATCCCGAGGTTTTCGTCATCTTCGCATAATAATATGCGCAAACGTTCTTCCATAATCAGTCTGTTTTAGTTAACGGTAATATAATATTGAATTTTGTTCCTTTTCCGAATTCGCTGTCAACGGTGATTTCTCCGCCGAATTCTCCGACCATTTTCCTGACGTATGCGAGTCCAAGGCCGAAGCCTTTGACATCGTGGCGGTTGCCGGTCGAAACGCGGTAGAATTTATCGAAAATCTTCTTGAGGTCGTCGCGGCGTATTCCTATGCCGTTGTCGGCTACGCTGATCTCGAGTTTCTTGTCGTTGTCGCGGTTGCGCGTGGCTATGACCAGATGGGGCGCAACGTCTTCACGGCGATATTTGAGGGCGTTGTCGAGAAGATTGAATATCACGTTGGTGAAGTGCATCTCGTCGACTTCGATAATAGAGTCGTCGGCGTCGAGACGCGCCTCGATTGAGCCACCGTATTTTCCGACCTTAAGCTTGAAGGTGTGGAGGGCGTTGGCCACAACGGTGTTGACGTCGACCTCGGTGAGCCTCAGAGTGGCTTTCTGGCGGTCGAACATCGACATCTGAAGAACCTTCTCTACCTGGAAGCGCAACCGCTTTGTCTCGTCGTTGATGACGGTCGAGATGTGGCGCAGCATATTCTCGCTCTTCAGCACGGCCGGGTCGTTGAGCATCTGGGCCGCCAGAGATATGGTCGAGATAGGCGTTTTGAATTCGTGGGTCATGTTGTTGATGAAGTCGTTTTTCATCTCTGTCAGCTTTTTCTGTCTGAAGGCAACTATAATAGTGTAGAGAAACACCAGAAGCAGAATGAGAGTAAAGAAAAACGACGGAATCATGAACCTCACCGACGAGAAGATATAATCGCTTTTGGTCGGGAAATAGACCTTGATATAGTTCATCTTGTTGGTGGGATCGTTTGGGAAAAGAGTCTGCACGAACATGCTTCCGGGCTCGGCCGAGGCGGTATTGAAGTCGCGGGTCTTGTAGACGACGGCGCCAACCCTGTTGACGACGGCGAATTCGAACGGGAGGTCGAGCCCGTTGTTGTTGAACTCCGAGGTCATATATCCGGCCACTTTCGCCGAATCGGCCCGCTCGGAGATGGGGCGGTCACTCGATCGGCTTATGATGTTCAGTATGACCTCGTTGAGAAGTCCTTTCTGATAAAGGTAGAGGCCGCGTAGAATTTCCTGATTTGTCTGATAGCCTCGTTTCGGATTGTTTTTGTCGTTGTCGAGCTGACGTTCGAGAGTGATGCCGCCGGTGAGCCCCTCGGGCGTCTTGAATGTCGAGGTGTAGGTGCCCATCACGGCAGTTCCGTCGGCGTTGTAGCGAGGTAGAAACGAGGTCTCGATATTGGCCATGTCTTCGTCGAGGAAATGCTTTGTCTCGTCTTGTTCGAGGCGCGTAGTGACGCTGTAGAGACTTCTTTTGACCCCCTCGGCAAACTGGTCGTTGCGCATCCTCACCATGTTGCGCATATACATGATCTGCACATACAGCAGCCCCATGAATGTAAGAGCCATTATGATGGCGAGGAACCATATCGTCGATTTTTTCATCGCGGAGTTTATGATCTGTCGGAGGGTTTAAGCTTTATTATGTTAACAACGAAAGTCTATTAAAGTTTCGGCCGATAACGAAAGGGGCCGGAGCGTTAACGCTTCGGCCCAAAATTAACACTTTATTTTAACATTTGCAAATTCACAATGCCGCGATTTCGGATGGCGGAGCGGCTATCGAGTGGTGACCTCTATAGCTGTTGTCGAGCATTTTGGCGTAGGAGCGGAGATATTTGCGCAGCGCCGATACCATTTCGCGCGTTTCCTGAAGCGTGTTGAGATAAACGTAAAGAACCGCCATTGACGACTGGTCTCCCTCGCGGATGTGGTCATAGAGGCCGTGATAGAGATTTGATATGCGGTTCTTGATCTCGTCGCAGTGCTGTCTGAGCATGTCGACGGCTTCGGGGGTGGAGTCGGAGATCATGGCGGTGATGTCGTTGAAGAGCGTTGTTACCTCGACGGCTATGTCGGAGAAGTCGGCGCGGTAGCGTTCGGGCAGCGGAAGGAAGTTGTTGTCGACGTGTTCGCGGCAGATCTCCGTTATACGGCGCAGATTATATAGAACCGACATGCAGCTGTTGTTGCCGAGATAGAACCAGGCGCTTTTTTCGATGCCGATTTCGCGTGGAAGCCGGCGTAGGCAGAGAGTTTCTTTGCGGCGGTCGTTCTTAAGCCGGCTTTTTGCGTCGCCGAGAGCGCGGTCGATGCGTCCGAGTGTGCGCGCGTCGTCGTTCAGGAATGCTGTCATCGCGCTGTTGTAGTTCGCCGAGGCGAATTCAAGGAATGACTGCTGCTTTCCGCTGAGATAAATCATGAACATAGGCCATAGGCGGTCGGGCTCGCGGGTCGACAGAATTGAGTGGAACAGAGCGTCGCCGTCCTCTTCTCTGGTTTTGGCGCGGAAACGCCGGTTGCTGCGGATGAGAAGATATATTGTCAGGGCGCCCAGTGCGAACATTACCCATGAGCCGCCATAGTGCATAGCCGCGACAATTATTCCGGCGCCTATGAAGGCTATACCGGCCGTGAGGAACCAGCCGCCGATAACCGAAAACACGCCTGTGATTCGGAATACGGCCGATTCGCGCTGCCAGGCGCGGTCGGCCAGCGAGGTGCCCATCGCAACCATGAAGGTGACGAACGTTGTCGAGAGCGGCAGTTTCATGGATGTTCCGAGGGCAATCAGCGCTCCGGCCAGCACGAGGTTTACCGATCCGCGCACGAGGTCAAAGGCGGCTCCCTGTTCGAGAATGCTGTCTTCGGCATTGAAACGTCGGTTTATGAAACGGCGTATTCGCTTGGGAATGAGTCCGCGAACCCACGAGATCAGCGACAGCGACCATCTGACAAGGCGCCGGGCTATCCGCGACGATCCGAACATCTCGTCGCCGGCATCATGACTTCCGAGGCCGATTTCGGTCTGCGAAACCTTTCGGGCTTTTTTCGAGGTGGCTAGCGACGTGACCATTATGGCTCCGGCTCCGATTAGGAAATATAGCGGAGTGTCGGCCGGGCTGTTGAGCGAGCTCATCATGAATCCGTGTATGTCGCCGTTTCCGTTGGCGGTATAGTCGGCGAACGATGCCAGTCCGGTCAGCGGAACTCCTATGAAGTTCACGAGGTCATTGCCGGCGAATGCCATTGCCAGGGAGAATGTGCCCAGAAGGACGATGACCTTGAGCACGTTGACTCCGAGAGCGTGGAGCGTCTGCATTATAATAGTGAATCCGACAAGCGAGCAGCCTATGATCAGAGCTGTGTGTGAGGCTATCCAGGCTTTCACTTCGGGTGTCATGAAAGAGAGTCCCGACGCTCCTTTGATCAGCAGGAAATAGACTATGGCCGTAGTGCATATCCCTCCGAATATTCCAATTTTCCAACGAAGCCGGCTGCGGTAGTTGAATGAGAAAATGAGTCGCGACAGAAACTGGACGACGGTTCCGAACACGAATGCTATCGCAACCGACAGGAAGATACCTATAATTACCGACAGAGCTTTCTCGGTGTTGAGAAGGTCGGCGAATCCAAGGTCGGTGCCCCCTGCCATCTTTATCAGAGCGACGACGAATGTGGCGCCGAGAAGCTCGAAAACGAGCGACACCGTTGTCGACGTCGGCATTCCGAGGGTGTTGAACAGATCGAGAAGAATGATGTCGGTGACCATGACTGTCATGAAAATGCACATCAGGTCGTAGAACGAAAAGTTCTCGGGACGGAAAATTCCGTGGCGGGCGATGTCCATCATCCCGTTGCTCATCGCCGCCCCGATGAATACGCCGGCCGAGGCTATGATGATGATTGTGCGCAACGGGGCCACTTTGGTGCCTATAGCCGAATTGAGAAAATTGACGGCGTCGTTGCTGACTCCCACCGAGAGATCGAAAATGGCGAGCAGAAACAGAAAAACAACGACGCAGAGAAACAAAATATCCATATCTGTGAGCTGTTTAATTTTATTACAAATTACGCTCAACGATGTTTCATAAATGTTTCATCAAAATTAAAAAAAAGAGAAATCGAGGGAGTCAGCGCGGAATGACTATCGTTATCCGCAGGCCGCCGGCCGCCGGAAGGTCGGCGCGCACATGGCCACCGTGCCAGATGACCGCGTTTTTAACTATTGCCAGTCCGAGTCCTGTTCCGCCGCAGCGCCTCGAACGCCCTTTGTCGACACGGTAGAATCGTTCGAAAAGATGGGGCAGATGTTCCGGATTGACGCCACATCCGTTGTCTGTCACAGTGATTGTCAGCTTGTCGGCGGTCAGGTTCTGCCGGAGTTCCACGCGGGTGGCGCCTGAATATTTCAGGACGTTGTCGATAAGATTCCGCATTACCGACTCCAGAAGAGCCGTGTTGCCGGAGACCGGATCGGAGAGGGTGATGCCGTTGTCGATGACGATATTTTTTTCGATGGCCGACTCGGAGAATTCGGCGCACACGTCGGCAGTCAGGGCGGCGATGTCGACAGGCTCGCGGCCGATACGGTCGCCTCCGTCTTCGATTCGGGTGATTGCCGATACGTCGGCCAGCAGTTCTCTAAGGCGCCGGTTGGCGTCGAGGGCACGCCCGACGAAGTATTGGCGCCGGTCGGCGCTCATGTCGGGATGGTCGGCAAGCGATTCCAGACACGCCTCGACCGCTGCCACAGGCGTCTTGAGCTCATGGTTGATATTGTTAGTCAGTTCACGCTTGATGCGTATCTTGTCGTGTTCCTGCTCGAGGGCAAGGCGGTGCTGGCGGTCAAGCTCGGTCATCGCCTCGCGAAGCCTAGTGTAAAGCCTGATAATATTTCCGGATATTTCGCCGAGCTCGTCGTCGGGAAATGACTCGGTATCGACGATGTTCTCTCCGCGCTCGGCCTGTTCGGCAAACCGGTTCAGACGCGATATGTGTCCGCCTATACGGCGTGTTGTCAGATAACCGATGACACACATTACTATGCTTATTCCGACAATGAACCATAGAAAGGCATAATCGGCTGCCAGCAGCTTGTGGAGCTCGACACTATAGGGGACTGCCGTGCGCACTACCATGTTTCCCTCGCGTTTTGCCGAGTAGAAATATGTCTTCCCGGTCGATGCGCTGTTGCGCCTGATGGCATAGCCTTCGCCTGTAGCCATAGCTTCGGCTATTTCTTTGCGATTGAGGTGGTTGGAGCCGGGCAGTGTGTCGAGGCTGTTGTCGAATACGACATGGCCGTGGCGGTCGACAACCGTCACTCTCAGATCTCCGATACTGCGCGGCAATCTCAAAACCGCGACGCTGTCGGCGAGCTGGTCGAAGATATCGTCGTTAACCATCTGAAGCCGCTGATTTAGTTCTTCGGCTTTGAACACCTTCTCACGCCGATACTGAAACAAGGCAACGGCGCCTACAAGAAGAACCGAGTAGGATAGGAGGGCGAGAAACAGGCGTGTGTGGAAGCGCATATTATTCGGCAAAGCAGTAACCGTAGCCCGGGCGAGTCAGTATATATTTGCCGTAAGGGCCGAGTTTCGAGCGCAGGCGCGTTATGTTGACGTCGACAACGCGGTTCACAACGATGACCTCGTCGGGCCATATACGTTTTAGAATCTCTTCACGCGAAAAGATGCGTCCACGGTTTGAGATCAGAAGGCTCAGAATCTCGAATTCTTTCCGGGGCATCTTCACTTCAATACCGTCTACCGTGCAGGATTTGCGCGATGTGCAGACCGCAAGACCTCCGAATGTTACTACCCCGAGATCTTCCGATACCGACCCGTGGCGGCTCCGGCGCAACACGGTTTTTACGCGCGCCACAACGTTGCGCATCGAGAACGGTTTTGTGATATAGTCGTCGCTGCCGAGCTCGAGACCGGCTATCATGTCGTCTTCTGAATCGCGTGCGGTGCAGAAGATTATGGGGATATGTTCAGTCAGCGGGTTGGCTTTAAGAATTGCCGCCATGCGCGTTCCTGAGATTTCGCCCATCATAATGTCGAGCAGAATGAGCGAGTATTGCGTCAGATCGGTCGACAGCGCCTCTTCGGCGCTCAGCGCGGTGTCGACGGTGAATCCGGCTTCTTCGAGATTGAATCTGATGGCCTCGCAAAGGGCCTCTTCGTCGTCGACAACGAGGATGCATGTTTCTTGTTCCATGGGCGCAAATATAGCGGAAAAGCGCCGCACGGACGCTTTCCCGCTTTATCTTTAACAAAAACTTAATGTAGTGGTTTACCGGCCGAGCGATAGAACGGTGAAATAGCGGCCGTTCATCATCTCGAAAGAAAGGTTGATGAATCCGCGGTTGGCCCCATACCATGTCGCAACCATACCGGGCCCTGTCTGAACGGGCATCCCGTAGATGTTAGTCAGATAGTTATAGGTCGAATAGTAGCGCATATTGTCGGCGTAGGGGCTCGTGTAGATAAACTGCGTTCCGTCGAGATAGCCGTTGTTATAGATCAGGCGCGCTTCGGGCCACACGAAGTTCAGATACGGGGCGTTCTGGACCATGAGTATCGAATTATTGTAGGCCGAAACGGCGTAGTTGTTCAGCAGATAATTCATCGATGCGTCGAACGCGACTCCGAATGTCAGACCGAGAATGGCTCCGATTGGAGGCACGCCGGGTGCGGGACGCCAGCGCGGGGGAGGCGTGGGCCTGTAGTACGGTCTGGGCATACGGCCCGGGCGCCAGCCATAGTTGGGCTT
>OGPY01002575.1_pt1 | contig 10991 bp, 10 predicted proteins | sample 1553121 | NCBI WGS metagenome assembly OGPY01 (sample SAMEA2580004, study PRJEB22360) | human gut metagenome
GTTAAAAGTTGCTGTTTGGTGTCGTCTGGATAGAGATAGCGGAGCGGTTCACCTCGTTTGATGCGGACAGAAGTGGTCTGCATCGTAAAAGCAGCCGGAGTCAAACCGTCTGCCTGACAGGCAACGGCTGCCGCTAAGACGGCACGATGTCCGATGTGAACACCGTCAAATAAGCCCAGTGCCACGGCGGAAGCAGGTTGGAGCATGGGAAAACCTCTTTTCGTTGGGAATTTCAAAAAATGGGGGAATGCGAATCAGAACCGTTTTCCAATTCGCAATTCCTGTTGGGTACGGTCGGCAAGTGCCGTTCCTAAGAACGTACCAGTTGCCCCGTAGACGGTATAGATATCCTGGTCAGGCTGGAGATTCCGCAGCCGATTTAAATCCAATTTGACACCGTTGCAGAACATCCGTTCCTGTGCGGCATTGAGTCGCAATTTCGGATAGGATGAAAACAGGGAATCCGTCGGGAGCAGGTGCTTTTCCAGCGTGCCGTCTGCCATTGCAGCAGTGACCTGCTCAAAGGTCAGGCATTCTTGCAACGGATAGCCGCAGGCAGCTGTCCGAGTCAGAGCAGTCATCACTGCATCGCCGCCGAGTCGCTGTCCAATATCAGAGAGCAGTGTCCGGATATACGTTCCTTTTCCGCAGGAAACCGTCAGTGTTGCAGTCTGTTGCGTTTCGTCAAAAGCGTCCAGCGTAATAGCATCAATGTGCACAGTACGGGTGGGACGTTCGACGGTTTCGCCCTTTCGTGCGAGTTCATACAGCCGTTTTCCGTTGACGGAAACCGCAGAATACATGGGTGGCAGCTGGGTAATATCGCCGAGAAACTCCGGCAGTATGGCACGAAGTGCTGCTTCTGTGACGTGCTGTTCCGGATAGTCCTGCACAGGCGTTCCCCAGATGTCGAGGGTATCGGTTGCCTTGCCAAAAACAACGGTTGCCTGATAGGTCTTGTCCTGATTCGGCAGGATGTCGCAGGCTTTTGTTGCAGTTCCGACCAAAATTGGCAGTACGCCCGTTGCCATTGGGTCGAGTGTTCCTGTGTGTCCGAGCCGTTTCATATGCAGAATGCCACGCAGCTTTCCGATGACATCGAACGAAGTAAAATCCTGCGGTTTATTCATACAGAGAATGCCGTTCATGATTCCGCCAAGCTCCTCTCTACTGCTGTTTGCAGCCGTTGCATGACGGATTCTGCTGTGCCTTCAATGAGGCAGCCGGCAGCCTTGATGTGACCACCGCCGCCAAACTCCTTGCAGATGGCAGCAACGTCCACAGTACGAGCGGAACGCATGGAAACCTTAAAGACATTGGGATCTCGTTCCTTGAGGGTAATGCCGACTTCTGCTCCTTCGACCTGTAGCGGAAATCCTGCCAGACCATTGAGGTCGAGTGGGTCTAAACCATACTGTTCCATGAATGCCAGCGTGATGCAAATCATCACACATTTTCCATTGCAGCTGGTGTGCAGCTGGTCGATGAGTTTTTGTTCTACTCGCAGTCTGCCCATACTTTTCACAGCAAACATCGCCCGATTAATCCACGCATAGTGGATTTCCGGGAACTGTTCCATGAGGTCGGCAACGATTCGCAGCGTGTGCGGGGTTACGTTGTCGAACTGGAAACAGCCCGTATCGGTTGCCATGCCCGTATACAAGCAGGTGGCAATCTGGGGCGTGAGTTTCACAGGCAGTTCCTTTGCAATCGCATAGACGATTTCACAGGCAGCGGCTGCTTTTGGATACAGACAGCATTCCTTTGCAAAGGAGCGGTGCATGATGTGGTGGTCAATCGCAAGGGCAACTCGTCCGCCATAGGGTTCGTCCAAGTCGCCGAGCAATTTGCGGTCTGCGACATCGACCGAAAGAATGACAGCAGCGTCTTCGTCAACGGTATCCGGTGTTTCTTCAACTGTCAGAAAGGCATAGCGTTCCGGAATCGGGTCGCTGCACCGTACCACCGCATGACAGCCCATCTGACGGAGCAGGGCAGCGAGTGCATAACCGCTGCCGATGCAGTCGCCGTCCGGACTTTGATGGATGAGGATCATGGCTTGCTGGATGGTTTGCAGCTGGGCAGCTGTTTCTGCAATGTTCATATCTTACTCCTCAATGTCCTCTAAATGCAGGTCATGCAATTTCTGATTGATTTCTGCACTGTGTTCAATGGAGTGGTCTGCAATGAAGTGCAGAGCCGGAGATTTCCGCAGCTTGAGGCGATGAAACAGTTCTCGCCGCAGGAATCCGGTCGCACTGACCAGACCGATGCAGGAGGTTTTCGCCGTTTCGATGCCAGATAAGCTGGAAACATAGACTTTACAGTTCGACATATCGTTAGACAATTCCACCCGAACGATGGTCAAAAGGGGGTCGATACGGGGGTCTTTGAGTTCCCGCAGCAGGGCGGTGAGTTCTCGCAGGATGTCTTCTTCTGTCCGACTGGTTTTATAGTTTGCCATAAGAAAATGCCTCCTTTTTTCAAATCAGGGGCGGAGAAATGCAGCGAATGCCGCTGCATTTCCAAGCCGGATGGAATGAATATTCTCTGAATTAGTCCTGATATTCTTCCATGATGAAGGCTTCAAAGATGTCGCCTTCCTTGAAGTCCCGGAACTTTTCGAGCGTAATACCGCATTCGTAGCCTTCGGTAACTTCCTTTACGTCATCCTTGAACCGCTTCAGGCTGGACATTTTATCTTCTGCAATGACAATGCCATCCCGAACGACACGAATCTGGCACTGTCTGGTAACTTTACCGCTGAGGACATACGCACCGGCAACCGCACCAACGCTGGAGATTTTATAGACCTGACGCACTTCGATCCGACCCATAACAACTTCCCGGAACTTCGGAGCAAGCATGCCCTTCATAGCAGTTTCCACGTCTTCGATGGCATCGTAAATAACCCGATAGGTACGGATTTCGACATGGTCACGGGCAGCGGTTTCTTCTGCCAGCGGGTCAGGACGCACATTGAAGCCGATGATAATGGCATTGGATGCATCCGCCAGCATGACATCGCTTTCGTTGATTGCACCAACGCCGCCGTGGATGACCCGAACCCGAACTTCATCGTTCTGGATTTTTTCGAGGGACTGCTTCACAGCTTCTACAGAACCCTGCACGTCAGCCTTGACGATGATGGCAAGTTCCTTCATTTCACCCTCTGCAATCTGGCTGAAGAGGTTGTCGAGCGTTACCTTCTGGTATTCGCTGAACTTTGCCTGTTTTGCTTCATGCTTCCGCTGTTCTACGAGGGTCTTTGCCAGACGTTCATCTTCTACAACGTCAAAGACATCGCCAGCAGCCGGAACTTCTGCCAGACCGGTGATTTCAACCGGAACAGACGGGCCAGCTTCGTGAACAACTGTACCCTTGTCGTTGGTCATGACACGAACCTTTCCGACACTCGTTCCTGCAAGAATAACATCGCCGGTGTGCAGCGTCCCGTTCTGAACCAACAGGGTTGCAACTGGACCTCTGCCCTTATCCAACCGGGCTTCGATGACAGCACCCTTTGCACGGCGGTTCGGGTTTGCCTTGAGTTCCTGCATTTCTGCAATCAGCAGCACGTCTTCGAGCAGTTCGTCAATGCCTTCGCCAGTCTTTGCAGAAACCGGAACGCACATAACATCGCCGCCCCAGTCTTCACAAACCAAATCATATTTGGTGAGTTCTTCCTTAACCCGGTCTGGATTTGCTCCTTCTTTATCCATTTTGTTGATGGCAACAATCAGGGAAACACCAGCAGCCTTTGCATGGTTGATGGATTCTACGGTCTGCGGCATGATACCGTCATCGGCAGCGACAACCAGAATGGCAATATCTGTGATATTTGCCCCTCTTGCACGCATTGCGGTGAACGCTTCGTGTCCCGGTGTATCGAGGAAGGTAATTTCCTTGCCGTTGCAAGTGACCTGATATGCACCGATGTGCTGGGTGATACCGCCGGCTTCGCCTGCGGCGATGTTGGCGTGACGGATGTAGTCCAGAATGGAAGTTTTCCCGTGGTCAACGTGACCCATAACAACGACAACCGGAGAGCGTTCTTCGGTGTTATCGGATTCGTCCTCTTCTTCAATCAGACGTTCTTCGATGGTAACGATGACTTCCTTTTCTACCTTTGCACCCAGTTCTTCTGCAACCAGACAAGCGGTGTCGAAGTCGATTTCCTCATTGATGGATGCCATAACACCCAAGCCCATCAGCTTTTTGATGACTTCCGTTGCAGTCACTTTCAAGCGGCTTGCGAGTTCGCTGACCACGATAGATTCCGGAATCCGAACCTTGAGCTGCTGTTTTCTTGCCTTTTCGAGTTCCAGACGGCGAAGACGGTCTTGTTCGGTTTCCCGCTTATTGGAATACTTCTGCTTGTTCCGCTGAGCAGACTTCTGGTTGATTTTTTGCTTTTTGGTGGAATAGTTATCCTTGCTGTACTTGCCAGCCGGAGCAATCTGTTCATACCGCTGGTTGTACTTATCCAAATCCACATAAGAGCCACGGGTATCAACGGTACGCCGCTTTTCTGTTGTAGTAGCGGTATCGGAAGACAGTTCCACTTCCACGTGCAGCCGTTCGCCCCGTTTTTGTGCCTGCGGCTGCTGTTTCTGCTTTTTCTTGTGGTGTTCCGGATGGTTGTTATTGTTGTTGTTATTCGGCTGGCTGGCTGGATTGGCAGCAGCTACCTCGTTTTTTAGAGGTGGCACCTGCTTTTTCGGCTGAGCGGCAGCCTGCGGCTGATTTTTCTGATTGGATGCAGTCTGCTGCGGCTTCTTTGCAGCGGAATTGCTGTTATTGGGATTGCCGTTGCCATTGTTATTGTTGGCATGGTTATTTCCAGCGGCATTCTGCTGCTGTGGTCTTCTCCGATCCTGCGGCTGTTTTTTTCCTTGATTCTGCTGCTGGTGAGCAGCTTTCTTTTCGTTCCCTTTTTTCATAGATTGTTGTGCCACCTCTTCCCTCGTACTGTTTTTCGTTGCGAAATAGGCTGCAAAGCCATCTGTCACCTGCTGACGCTGGGTGATGGATTCCAAAACCAGATTGACTTCTGCTTCCGTCAGGGTGCTGCTGCTCTTTTTTTCTGTTCCGTTTTGCAGTTCAGAAAACAGGGCGATCAGGTCATTCGGGGTCATCTGGAGTGTCTTTGCAACGTCGCTCAATTTCTGCTTTTTTGTCGTCATCGGCAACTCTCCTTTCCGCGTGTTCCTGTCGGTTGGGACAGGGTTTCAAAAAGAATGGTATGCGTCATCCATTGCTGGAGGACGATTCGGTCTGTAATAGAGCCTGAATCCGCTGGGCGAATCCGGTTTCACAGATGGTCAGGATGCCGGCACGCTGTCCGAACAGCAGCCGGACTTCTGCCATTTCCCAGTTCGTCTGTACGACTGGGACGTGTTGTTTTTCGGCGAAATACAGCACTTCTTTCCGGCTTTTTTCGGAAAGGTCTGCGGTGAGCAGAATGCAGGCTGCATAGCCGCCCTGGATGGCATCTTTCGCCCGTGCAAAGCCGGCTTCGAGTTTACCGGCTTTCCGGCAGATCGTCAGTAAGTTCCTGCACTTTTCTGGTAAGGGCATCTTCCATCTCCTTATAGGTTTCCGGTGGAAACATCTGCACAAAAGAGCGTTCCACCTTGCGGGTTTTCTTTGCTTTTTCGAGGCAGGCTTTATTCTTGCAGAGATAAGCCCCTCTTCCCGGGGTTTTTCCGGTTTCGTCAATGACGAAATTGCCGTCCGGGGTTCGCACGATTCGGATGAGTTCCTGTTTTGGCTTTCGTTCGCCGCAGCCCATGCAGGCACGCAGGACTTCTTTTTTCTTTTTCATGCGGTGTTATGCCTCCGTTGTTTCCGGGGTTTCTGCTGGTGTATCAATGGCGGATTCGATTGCAGCGGTTGTATCGTCATCGCTCAGCAGCAGGTCATCTTCCTCTGCATCGGCATTCTGTGCCTGCCAGTTTTCTTCCCAGCTTGCAGCGTCCTGAGTCTGTTCTGCATCCTGTTCAGCCTGAGCCTGCTGGGCCGCTTCTTCTTCTGCCTTTGCCTTGGCTTCAGCCTCTGCCTTTGCAGCGAGTTCAGCCTTTGCTTCTTCCACCTTTTCTGCAATCAGAGCTTCGTTTTCTGGGGTTGCAGCCTTGATGTCAATCTTATAGCCAGTCAGCTTGGCAGCCAGCTTGGCATTCTGTCCCCGGTTGCCGATGGCAAGGGAGAGCTGATTTGCTGGTACGAGCACGCCGCACAGCCGTTCTTCCGGATTGATGATGGTAACGCTTTCCACCGTTGCCGGAGCAAGGGCTCTTGCAATAAATTCTTCCGGATTTTCGCTGTATGGAATGATGTCGATTTTTTCGCCGCTCAGCGACTTGACAACGGCATCAATTCGGGCATGCTTCGGGCCGATACAGGCACTGACTGGATCAACATTTGCATCATTTGACCAAACAGCAATCTTCGTTCTTGCACCAGCTTCTCTGGAGATGGCTTTGATTTCTACCACGCCATCATAGATTTCCGGCACTTCGAGTTCAAACATCCGCTTGACCAGTTCCTTGCGGACACGGGAGATTTTAATAATTGGCTTCTTCTGCTTGTTGGCGATGTTGGTGACATAGACCATGATGCTCTGTCCCTCTTTGAGTTCTTCGCCCGGGATCTGTTCGTTGTGGAACAGATAGATTTCGGTTTTGTCATAGACCAGTGTTGCAGCACCGCCTTTTTCCACCTGTGTAACGGTGCAGGTGATGCAGTCGTTTTCCTTGTCCTGGAATTTATCCAGAATCCGCTTGCGGTTGATGTCCCGCAGGTCGCCCTTGATGGACTGTTTTGCGGAGAGAGCAGCGGCTCTGCCGAACCGGTTGATGTCCAGCCGCTTCTGGATGTGGTCGCCAACTTTAATGGATGGGTCGATGTTGCGGGCTTCTGCGATGTTGATTTCGTTTTCGTCAATCGGTTCATCGTCGATGACATCCTGCCGCAGATACATTTCAAAGGTCTTGGTAGTCGGATCGATTTCAACGGTAATGCGGTCTTCACTGTCCGGATAAGCCTTGCGGGCTGCCTTCAGCATTGCAGATTTTACCTTTTCGATGAGGGTATCGGTGTCCAGACCATTTTCGCTGCCCAGCGAATTCAGTGCTTCAAAAAAAGCATTGTCCATTTTATGTGCCTCCATTTTTAAAATTCAAATGCTTCGTATCGTTTTACAAACGTAAGTGCTGCAAGCGGCAGGCTGATGCTGCCGGTTTCGGTTTCCAGTGTCAGCATGTCATCCTTGCAGGATTGCAGCGTACCGATAAATTCCCGTTCTCCGTCAATGGGGCGGATGGTGCGGGCACGCACTTCCGTGCCGATGCCATCGGTAAAATGCCAGGTGCGGTTAAATTCCCGTTCCAGACCGGCAGAGCCGACTTCCAGGATATAATTTTGAGAAATCGGGTCTTGTTCGTCCAGCAATTTGTTCACGGGTTCGGTCATTTTTTCGCAGTCCTCAATGGTAATGCCAGATTCCTGATCGATGAAAATCCGGAGATACCAGCAAGCACCTTCCTTTTCAAACCGCACATCCCAGATTTGAAAGCCGAATTCATCTGCAATGGGTTTCACTGCATTGTAAATCCGCTGTTCGGTCGCCCCGAATGCCTTCAGTTTCATGTGATTGCTCCTTTCTATTTGCAACGGCGGAGCCGGAAAAAGCCCCTAACATAAACGAAAGACCGGAAAGGGTTCCGGTCTTTGCTGCTGCGATATTGCTATTATAGCACACTCCACAGGAAAAATCAAGAGATTTTTCGTTTGTTTTTGATTTATTTCCGAGGAAATCCCTGTGGATGTACGGAATCGTTCAAAAAATCATTCAGAAGCGGACTTTACGAACATATCATAAACGCAACGAATTGCCTGCTCGAAGTCTTCTTCGGTGACACCGACAATGATGTTCAATTCGCTTGAGCCTTGGTCGATCATCTTGACATTGACTCTTGCGTGTGCCAGAGCGGCAAAGATTCTTGCAGCGACCCCTCTTGTCCGGTACATGCCGTGGCCAACGACTGCCATCAGTGCAATGCCGTCTTCGATTTCGAGGGTATCCGGATTGACCCGCTTCCGCAGTTCGGTCATAATCTGTTCCCGCTTGCCTTCGAGCTGAGCAGTTTCGAGAATGACCGTCATCGCATCAATGCTGGATGGCATATGTTCGATGGAAATATTGTGGCTGGCGAGAACATCGAGAACGTCCCGGCAGAAACCAACTTCGCTGTTCATCTTGTCCTTGTGGATGTTAATGATGCTGAAGTGCTTCTTGCCAGCGATACCAGTAATGGTATAGGTGCTGCAATCATCAGCATTGCATTCCGGAACGATCATCGTACCCGGAGCAGATGGGTCATTGGTATTGCGGATGTTGATGGGAATACCAGCGGAACGAACTGGGAAAATGGCTTCTTCGTGGAGTACAGATGCACCCATGTAAGAGAGTTCCCGCAGTTCGGTATAGGTGATGGTGCGGATGCCGACCGGATTTTCTACGATTCTCGGGTCAGCAACCAGGAAACCGGAAACGTCTGTCCAGTTTTCATACAGATCTGCCTTCATTGCTCCGGCAACGATTGAACCAGTGACATCGCTGCCGCCTCTGGAGAAGGTCTTGACATAGCCATCTGCACCGCAGCCATAGAAGCCCGGAACAACGGCATAATCCAGACCAGTCAGCCGTTCCCGCATGGTCTGAGCAGTCTTTTCCCGGTTCAGTGTGCCGTCTTCCTGGAAGAAGATGACTTCTGCTGCATCGACAAATGCAAAGCCCAGATAAGCTGCAATCAGTTTGCCGTTCAGGTATTCGCCCCGGCTGGCTGCATAGTCGCTGCCGAACCGCTTCCGGAAGTTTTCGCCGATGGTGACAAATTCTTCATCCAGCAGGGTTTCCGGCATAGAAAGCCCGTTCAGGATGCTGACATAACGGTCTTTAATTGCAGCAAGCTGGGTTGCAAATGCTTCGCCTTTTTCAGCGAGTGCATAGCACTGATACAGCATATCGGTTACTTTGATGTCATCCTTGAACCGCTTGCCCGGTGCAGACGGAACAACATATCTTCTGTCCGCTTCTGCCTTTATAATAGCGGCTGCCTTTTGAATCTGTCCGGCATCTGCCAGACTGCTGCCGCCAAACTTTACAACTTTCATCATGGTATTTTGATTTTACAGCACAATTCCCTGTAAAATCGACCCTCCTTATTCGTTCAAATTACAAAATACGTGCAAAAACAACGTCATATTCCAGTATATTCGATTTTCGAGAAAAAATCAACCGTAAAAACGTATGAAATTTTGTAAAAAAAAAATGTTTATTTGTGGAATACGACTGTATTCGTATCACGGACTTTTTGAAAAATGGAGCGGAAACAGATTGTCCGCTTGAAAATCAAGTCAAACGCTTGCAATTCCTGTTGTTTTATGCTATACTAATAGTAAATTTTTTTCAGAATACAAAAGGAGCATTCCAATTATGGCGAAAAACAATCAGAAAATGGTCGATGCCATTACTTCGATGGATGAAGATTTTGCACAGTGGTATACCGACATTGTCAAGAAGGCAGAACTGAGTTCTTACACCAGTGTAAAGGGCTGTATGGTCATTCGCCCGTATGGCTATGCCATCTGGGAACAGATGCAGCATATTTTAGACGAAACATTCAAGGAAACTGGACATGAAAACGTTTGCATGCCGATGTTCATTCCGGAAAGCCTGCTGCAAAAGGAAAAAGACCATGTAGAAGGCTTTGCACCGGAAGTTGCATGGGTCACACACGGCGGTTCGGAAAAGCTGGAAGAACGGCTTTGTGTGCGTCCGACATCAGAAACCCTGTTCTGCGACCATTATGCAGAAATCGTGCACAGCTATCGGGATTTGCCGAAACTGTATAACCAGTGGGTAAGCGTGGTTCGTTGGGAAAAGACTACTCGTCCGTTCCTGCGTTCGAGAGAATTCCTGTGGCAGGAAGGACATACGATTCATGCAACCGCAGAAGAGGCACTTGCAGAAACCGAACGGATGCTGAATGTATATGCAGATTTCTGTGAAAAGTCGCTGGCAATGCCAGTTGTTAAGGGCAGAAAGACCGAAAGTGATAAATTCGCCGGTGCGGTTGCAACCTATGCCATTGAAGCATTGATGCATGATGGAAAGGCGTTGCAGGCTGGTACATCGCATTACTTTGGCGATGGCTTCGCAAAGGCATTTAATATTCAGTTTACCGATAAGAATAACACCTTGCAGTATCCGCATCAGACCAGCTGGGGGGTTACGACCCGTCTGATCGGTGCGATTATCATGACGCACGGTGATAATAACGGTCTGGTATTGCCGCCGGCAGTTGCTCCGATTCAGGTGATCATTGTTCCGGTTGCAATGCATAAGGAAGGCGTTCTGGACAAGGCAAAGGCACTGGAAGCACAGCTGAAAGCAGCTGGCATTCGGGTAAAGGTAGACGATACCGACAATTCTCCGGGATGGAAGTTTGCACAGTATGAAATGAAGGGTGTTCCGGTTCGTCTGGAAATTGGCCCGAAGGATATTGAACAGGATCAGTGCGTATTGGTGACCCGTCACAATCGGGAAAAGACATTCTGCCCGCTGTCACAGCTGGTAGAAACTGTTCAGGAACGGTTGCAGGCAGTTCATGACGGTATGTATGAAAAGGCACTGGAAAACCGGAAGAACCGGACATATGTCTGCAAGAGCATGGACGAGATCCAGCAGGTTCTGGCAGAAAAAGGCGATGGCTTTGTAGAAGCAATGTGGTGCGGTGATGAAGCCTGTGAAGACAAGGTAAAGGAAGTAACGGGCGTTGGTTCTCGTTGTATTCCGCTGGAACAGAAGCACCACGCAGATACTTGCGTATGCTGCGGAAAGCCAGCAAAGCATATGGTACTCTGGGCAAAGGCATATTAATATCATCTCGCCGCAGGCGAACTGCGGTCGAGCTGGCTCAGCTCGG
>OGPY01002585.1_pt1 | contig 10972 bp, 8 predicted proteins | sample 1553121 | NCBI WGS metagenome assembly OGPY01 (sample SAMEA2580004, study PRJEB22360) | human gut metagenome
GTTTCAGTGGACTGAAAACTTCCTTTTTATATTCATTACGCGACTGGCTAAAAGATGATCCGGATTTTATAGAGCACCATAAAGTGGATCTTGCAGCATCATTGGAAGCTACTGTAGTGGACATTCTGATGGATAAATTACGGAAAGCTGCCAAAGAATATAAAATTAATGAAATAGCAGTAGCCGGAGGAGTTTCCGCAAATAACGGATTACGCAATGCTTTCCAAGAACACGCCGAGAAATATGGTTGGAATATTTTCATCCCTAAATTCAGTTATACTACCGATAATGCAGCAATGATTGCCATTACCGGATATTTCAAATACCTGGATAAGGATTTTTGTTCTATTGATCTTCCGGCTTATTCGCGTGTGACATTATAATAAGTATACCTTATATATAATAGGATAAAACTAAGAAGTATGTTTGCCGAAATAATAACCATTGGCGATGAACTGCTGATAGGACAGGTTGTCGATACTAATTCTGCCTGGATGGGGCAGGAATTAAATAAAATAGGTATTGAGGTTCTTCGTATTGTTTCAATCCGTGACCGGGAAGAAGAAATCATGGAAGCGATTGATAATGCGATGGAAAGGGTGAATATTGTTTTAGTAACCGGAGGACTCGGACCTACCAAAGACGATATCACCAAACAAACTTTATGCAAATACTTTCATACAGAACTGGTTTTCAGCGAAGAAGTATTCGAAAATGTAAAACGGGTACTGGCAGGGAAAATACCAATGAATGCACTCAATAAAAGCCAGGCAATGGTCCCGAAAGATTGTATGGTAATAAATAACCCTGTGGGAAGTGCTTCTGTCAGTTGGTTCGAGAGGGATGGCAAGGTACTTGTTTCCATGCCGGGCGTTCCACAAGAGATGATTGCTGTGATGACAGAAAGCGTGTTACCTAAGCTGCACGATAGGTTTCAAACGGATGTTATTATGCATCAAACATTTCTCGTACAGCACTATCCGGAATCTGTATTAGCCGAAAAGTTAGAATCGTGGGAGAACGCTTTACCGGAATGCATTAAATTGGCATATCTACCCAAACTTGGCATTATTCGTCTTAGACTGACAGGACGAGGACAAAACAGAGAAGAAGTAAAAGTTCTTCTTGAACGTGAAAAGTTAAAATTAGAGGAAATACTTGGTGAAGATATTTTCAGTGAAGAAGATACATCATTGGAGGTTATAGTCGGTGAGCTTTTAAAAAAGAAGAAATTGACCGTTTCCACCGCAGAAAGTTGTACCGGGGGCAGTATTGCCGCACGGTTGACTTCCATCGCCGGCAGTTCTGAATATTTTAATGGAAGTGTAGTGGCCTACTCTAATGAAGTGAAAATGGGGCTTTTGCACGTTTCCTCCGAAACTTTGGAACAATATGGAGCTGTCAGTGAGGAAACTGTGATTGAAATGGTAAAAGGTGCGATGAAAGCATTAAAAACAGATTGCGCTGTTGCTACTTCAGGGATAGCAGGCCCTGGAGGTGGTACTCCGGAAAAGCCGGTGGGAACTGTTTGGATAGCTGCTGGTTATAAAAACGAAATTCATATGCTACGAGAAGCATATAATATGTAAAACAGAATACTAAATTAAATACAAAACCCAAGAAAAGATGAGGACGTCAGCCCTCATCTTTTTTTTGGTTTTCTTCATCTTCTTCAAATCCTGTTCTTAACTTAGGGATAATCTGACTGCGTCCGCCTCTGCCGTTTGTATTATGTTTTCTTTCCACACTTTCAACCAAATCAGTATCTATGTTTTTCAACGCAAAATCTATACATCGATTTATAAATTCATTTCGGCTTATATCAATTTCAATAGCCCAACTGTTGATTTCTTCTAACATTCTACTATCCAATCTAAGTGAAATAACTTCTTTTTCAGGTTTTTTAGGTTCAAATTTTTTCAAAGCGATTCCTCCTCTTGACACAATTATATATTCTATGCTAAAATAATCCTATATTCTTATATTGAATACATATAAGAATACTATTTAATTATATATTTTTAATATCATAAAAATAATACTATATGTAGTAGGAGGAAGATTACAATGGAAAATCAAACAGAAAACACAAATGTAACAACTGAAAACAAACCACAGTCCGAGCCGTTGCATAAATCATTTTGCCGAGAGTGCGGCACGATGATTAGTGAAAAGGCTGATATATGCCCAAACTGCGGTGCAACACAACACAGAGCCAAAGTAATAGACGATACACCGTCAGCAGGATTGAAAGTATTGTCGTTCTTTATCCCTCTTGTCGGATTGATTTTATTTGTTGTTCAAAGCAAAGACACTCCTATATCAGCTAAAGAATACGGCAAATGGGCTTTGATTGGTTTCTGTACGGGTATAGCTTTGAGTATCGTGTGGTACTTTGTAGTGCTGGCGTCTGTTTCAAGTATGTTCAAAGCATTTAGTTTTTAATCAAAAAGGAGTGTTTATATTATGAAAAAAATATTAGTAGTAGCATTATCGGTAGCTTTATTGTTATCAACAACTGCGTGCGGAACAAATTCCGAACTTGAGGCAATAAAGCAGAAAAACGAACAATTAAAACAAACAATCGATGAATTACAAAAAGATTTAGCACAGCAAACATCTTCACCTCAAAGCACTGATGCACCTAAGCAAAGCGATTATTTGGCATCGGACGGAAATATTGCAGTTACAAAGCAAGAAACTTACGGTGAGAATTACGAATATATAGAAACTCAATTTACAATAAAAAATTTAACAGATAAAAACATAAATACATTTACATTACATATCGGCGAATACGACAAAGATAAAAACTTAATATCCGGAACTTATCCCCAAATACCTGAAAACATCGCTCCCGGAGAAACAGCAGTCATTTCAGCTACTCATAGCATGGATTTTGAGCTAATTCAAAATGTCAGAGTTACCGGTTATAATTACTATGATGAGTCTGGAAACTACACCAACATCAACATTAACAATGCACCATTTATGAACATATACGAAAACTGGACAAAGAATAAGCAGCTTGGAATAAACTAAAAAAATAGGATACATATATTATTACTACTTGATTGTAGCAAAATATGTGTGTATCCTATTTTTTTATTTACATATTATTCCAAAATATACACTACACAACTTCTTCTGCCGAAGTCGTTAGCATTTGAGCCGTAGCATAAATCAATCTTGTTACCCTTAATTGCACCGCCTGTATCTTCGGCACTTGCAACGCCGTATGACCATGAGCCGTCGGCTGATGTTACATACACTTTTGAACCCAACGGAACAACGCTCGGGTCAACTGCAACTATACCATATCCAAGCGGATTACCCATTGCAGAAACCGTATAACCGCCGTTTTCTGACGGTGAAGTCGAATAAGCTGTAGCAGTCATTGTGATTTTCTTCTTATATTTATATCCGTTTACAGTACCGCCGTCATCGCTTACTGTTGACTTTGTCGCAAAAGTATCTTTAACAGTTGTGTTTTTAGGTGCGGGAGTCGGCTCCATTGTACCGTTTGCAATAACCTTGTTACGCATTTCAGTTGTAACTTGTTCATCTATCACCTCTCTTGTCGCCTCTTGACCATCTTGGTATGTAACCTTGTAAGTGATTGTTTTCACACCGTCTTGTCCTTCGTCAACGACTTTTTCCTGTCCCTTGATCAAAGTCGCGTCATCAACATATTCAACACCTTTAGGAATTACTTCCGTTTCTGTTTCGTCTGTATGGCTTACCGATACAAGCTCGATTGTATCACTGCTCGCAACATTATCGCCGTTAGAAGAAATTTGGTCATATTCACCCGGAATATATCCTGCCTCAACAAGTGCGTCCTTAACGTCCGCCTTTGTCACTGTTACAACTTCTTCCGATTCACCGACTTTAATTGTAACACGCTTACCACGCTTGATAACAATATTTTCATTATCCTCAACAGGCTTTTCTGTTGAAACATTAATCTTATCGGTATCCGAAACATTCACGCCATGTTCTTCAAGAGCACCCTCAACGCTTTCACTTCTTGTCTTTACAGTTTTTGTTTCATTTGTTCCCGCAAATTCGTTTATTTCCGTAATTGTGATTTCCTTCGCCGATGCGCTGTATACAGTACCGAATATTACCGTCATCATTGCCACAAGCGTAATAATTGCAATCGTACATCTTCTGTGCTTTGCTTTCAATTTTGCTTTTTTCTTTTCTTCACGTTTTTCACGCAAATTCATTATCATTTCTTGTTTTGTCATCTCTTGTGTAGTCATAAAAGTTAAACCCCTTTCATTACTTGTTCCATAGTATACTACAAAATTGTTACATTGTCAAGCTTTTTATTACATTTTTATTACAAAATAATTTCAAATATTGCAATATGAATAAATATATTACTCGACTTTTCCCATATATTACTATTTATATGCACGATATTTACATATTATTACATTTATTTTTGATTAATGTTACAAAAATAAAGCAGGTATATACTTTTTCATAGTCGGAAATAATGGAAATAAAACAAATTGAAATGATTGGAGATTAGTAATGAAAGAATTGACAAAGAAAGTAGTTATTTTAAATAATTTTTCATCACCGTATGTGAGCCAAGCAATAATAATTCTCAAAGACTATAATCCAAAACTTGAAAGCAGAGCAATAGCGGACGCGGAAACAATAGTCAGTCGCTACATCGAACGAATACAAAAAAACGGACAACCAACAAAGGCTGTCCGCTCGAAATCTAAAATATTAAAAATATTGATTTGCTTAATTTTGATTGCGTCAATATGTTTTGCAATCAAATATCTTTCTTAAATTATTTGAAATTGCTGTCCATATAGTCAATATATTCAGTATATTTTTGAGCTGTTGATGTCATTGAAGAATATGAGAAATCATAATATACCGCAATTCCGTTTTTCAATACGCATTTTCTGTGGTAAACAGTATCATCTGTTGTCACAGTGACTGCATACCAATCGTCACCGGCACGAGAATATGAAACTTCGCCACCCGTTTGACGTGCATAGTCACGCATAAGGTCAGACGGAGCACCGCTCTTTCCCTCTTGCGAAACAGTCATAGTTGCACCGCCAAGCGCGTCAGTCAAGTTAAGTTTTTGATTTCCTGTTGTCGGATTTGAATTAAAAGTAGACGGATAAACGCACGTCACACCGCTTATTGTCATTTTTGAATAACCGTTTTTGCTTGCTGAATTTGACGGCGATGATGTTGATGATACGTTGTTTGCTGTATCTGTTGGCATATTCGTTGCACTTGCAGGCGAATTTGTTGAAGTAGGAGCAGTGCCTAATCCGTTATCGTTCGGAGCCATCATATTATAGCCGATAATCACGCTTACTATTGCGATAAGCAGTGCTACGATTATGAAAATCATAACACTCCCCTTACTTTTTCTACGTTTTTTATTACGGGCTTGTTTTGCCTCTTTTTCCTGTAAACGACGTTTACGATTAAGACGTTCAGCCTTCAGTTCCTCGATTTCTTTGCGTTTTGTAGTTTGGCTGTTCTGGTTGTTTTTTCTTACTGATTGACCGCATCTGTCACAAAAACGCGTTCCCTCTTTCAGTTGTCTGCCACAATTTTTGCAGTACATAAAACCCCTCCGAAATTACTTTTTTGCTATCTAAACTATTATACTATATATTGTATATAAATGCAAGTAATTTTCGTAATTTTGTTACATATAGATTACACATTAAACGCAAAATACGAAATATTTTTGAAATATTTGTTATTTAAACGCAAAATTCCATATTTTTATTATAAGAAATTATCATAGCATTTACATTTATCGATAAATTCTTTCCTATATGATATAATAACATTCTGAAATGGTTGCAAACCATGCTGACACCACCTTGAAGGGGGTGTGCATATGAGTGAAGCTATTGTTTATTTAACTTTGGTTTTACTGCTTTGTATAGTGATAATAAAAAAATAGTTACCTATCGACCAAATAGGTAACTATTCCGTAGAAAGTATTTCTTCCTACAACATATCAACTGCAGCATGGTTTGTTTACCATTTCTTTTATTATATTATCACACAACGCTAAATTTGTCAAGCAAAAAGAACGGTCATACGACCGTTCTTTTATTGCTTTATAAATTATTCAGTTGCAGATGTTGTTGCATCACTTTCTGATACCTTGATATTATCAAGCATTGCACAATGGCTGTTGTTTATATAACCAAAAATATCAATTTGTGTTGCTTTTAAGTTTTCTGTTGTTGCATCAACAAAAGCCACATCTGTTGCTTTTGCTATTTCTGCACCATCTGCTTTATTTGTGATAGTATAGCTTACTTTCTTTGTTGATTGATTAACAACTACATTGACATGCATCCATTTATTTGTATAGTCACCTATAGCTTTAGAGCTGTCACCTTGAACTAATGCATTAGTTTTATTCGATCCTAAATTAAATATAGCACCTGTTGAATTGTAAGTAACTTTTGTACTACCACCAGTAGTTCCTCTTGTTGTTGCATCACCAATGCTCAATATTGCTCTACCACCGTTTGTATTATAATAATCAAAATCAAATGTTACTATATCTTTTGTTACTGTATCTGGTAATGCATAATGTGCAAATGAATATCCATTACCTGCATTACCTGCACAAGTGAATCCGACAACTTTTGAATTTAATGTAGCATCATCTTCAATTTTTACTGTAATTCTTGAATCTGCTTTGAATAATGGCTTTTCATCTTCAAACTTTTCATATACATTATATGATGCGTCTTTCTTGACAACAATTACAACTTTATTTTCTCCTGCTGCCAAAGTAATTTTATCAGTACCACCTGATACATAACTATATACATCATATAGTCCTGTGTCTGAATTTGTTACTACTCTTTCTGAAAGATATGATTCAGGAACAGTAACTTCATCTGCTTCAAATTTGTTATCGTCTTCAGTATATACGTCAACAGTTTCAACTACACCTGTTGTTTCATCACCTGTTGTATATATTGCCTTTAAAGTACCTTTGCTCTTTGCAACAACTTCAAAGTCTGCTGTTGCAGATATTTCTGTATCAGCGATTGTAGCCTGTACTTTGTATTTTCCGCCTATAACTCCGTTTGTTACTGATACAACACCATTTTCTACTGCAATATTAGCCGGTGTATCAACAACAGTCCAATTTACAGTCTTGCCTGTCATTACACGACCATCTTGGTCTTTAACTGTTGCTGTAAATGTAATAGGGCTTCCAACTACAACAATGTTATTTTCAGGAGACGTAATTTCAACTTTCTTTGCTTCATTTGCAACTACAGCAACATTTTCTGCTACAGCTGAATCTGCAACTTTTATAGAACCTGTTTTAATTGCATAATCAGCACTTGTTACTGTATATGTGTAATCACCTGATGGTAGAGCAACTTTTGCTACACCATCAGTATCAGTTGTTTCTGTTGCTACAACTGCATCGCCATTCTTAATTTCAACAGTTGCTTTTTCAACTTTTGTTTCGCCACTTGCAACATTAAAAGTTACCGCTTGACCTATTGTAAGAACTAACTTTGGAGCTTTCTTAACAACCTGTGTTCTTGCTGTTCCTACAGCTAATTCTAAAGAAAGTTTATCTGTTGTTGCAGACTTTACTAATGATGTAACAGGAACATTTGCTGTGGCGAATGCACCATGATCTTCAGTAGAAGCTGTAGTTGCATCCTTTGTTCCTGTCCATACCTTTGTATCTGTCAAACTATCACTTCTTATGCTTTGATAATCCGTATATACCGCTGTTGATGCATCCCAATCATTACTTGAAAGTGCACCTACAAGGAAGTAAGAATCTACCCAACGTTTTTGATTTGCATCATAGCTTGTTGATGCAACATCAAGGTTCAAATTAGCTGAAATAATTCTATCTTTATCTACATCTGATAGACCTGCATATCTAAGAAGTGTTGCTTCATTTGTGCTAAGTGTATCATCTTTACCCTTTGTCCATTGACCTAATTTTAGCAATTCATCACTGCCATGAGCTGTTGTGTCATCACCTTTTACCCATGTTGATGCTTCTGCATCAATGACTTTCATTGTCGGGTCTGCTGCGTATGCAACTGTTACTGTTACAGGGTATGCAGGCATTGTGAACTTGCCTTCTGCTACAGCTACTGTTGTTTCGGCATCGTCTGTCTTTGTTACTGTAATTGTCGGATCAGCAGCAAGGTAACCCAAAGCAGGTGTTTTAGCTGTTATTATAAGTTCTGTACCTTCAGCAACGCTTGACAAGTCTGTTGCGCCTGTTACTGTAGCAGTACCGCCTGTTACTGTAGTAGTTACAGCACTCTTAACTTTAGCAGTTGTTGTTACTGTGAATACACCTGCTAGATTGCCGCTAACTGTAATTTCTTGAGGAGTTACTGTTAAATCTTTGTAATCATCTTTAGCTACAGCTGATACTGTATATGTACCGGCTTTAACACCTGTAAATGTTACAGCTGTATCTTCGATTGTACCTGTAATTGTATTTTCAGCTTCTGCTTTATCTGTAAGAGTTACAGATTTAACACCTGCGTCTACAGTACCTGATACTGCATAAGTAGGAACAGGTGTAGCTGTCGGAGCCGGTGTATCTGTCGGAGCAGCTGTTTCTGCCGGAGCTTCTGTCGGCTCAACTGTCGGAGCACCTGTTTCTGCAGGAGCTTCTGTCGGTTCAGCTGTCGGAGCAACTGTTTCTGCCGGAGCTTCTGTCGGTTCAGCTGTCGGAGCCGGTTTAGCTGTAGCTTGAGCGGCACCGTTCTTTATTGTATAAGCACTTGCAAGCGGTGTCATAGTCTTTAGACTATCCCAAACCATTATCTTATCATTTGTTGTGAATGCATCTAAATCTGTTGCAGGAACTGTATAAGCTTTACCTGCTGTTAGAGCAACATTAACAACTTTCTTAACTGAATCCAATGTATTATCAGTTCTGTATGATGCTTGAACAAGAACTGCATTTGTATCCTTATCCGATGTCAATGTAACTGTATTTGCCTTTTCATCAACGCTCATTGTAACCTTTGCAGGTATCGGAGCAGGTGTCGGAGCTGCTGTTTCAGTTGGAAGATACTTAGCATCAAGTGTATCTGTAATCTTATATGCAACTACATTATCAATCAAGGCTTTTGAATAAGCTGTACCACTGTCTGACTTTGTATTTTCAACTGCGAAGCTTGGAAGATGAGTTACTTGAGCTGATGTTGAACCGGAACCAACCTTAGTACCCTTAACTGCAGGGCTAAGTTTACCTTCACCATCTTTATATTTACCGTCAATAAATACTCTGTATGTACCTTCTGATACTGCAACAACTACAGTGTGCCAACCTTCTGTTACCTGAATACCGATTGGTGTATCACCGTTTGTATATCCGCTTGCATCTTCGGTTGTAATAACTGCAAGTATATCTCTTGCACAACCGTTACCATCAATATTTGTTGTGTTGTCAATCAAGAACAATCTCGGAAGACCACCTTCATCAGTACCCTTTGCGGCTGAAAGATATGTTGTAAATCCCATAATTGCAGTTTCGCCTGATGAAATTTCTTTTGTATCATCAAGAGTTACAACCGGTCCTCTACCATTTGTTGAGAATTGGTTTGCAGCAAGTTTTAGTGCATTATCGCCTGTAGCAACCTTTGCGATTGCGGCATATGTCTTTGTATCAGCACCTGTACTTCTTGAACCAACTTTAACTTTCATACCATCAACAACTGTTTTTGCATCTTGATCTTCTGTTTCGATTGATGCAACAGTTCCTACAGTAGCATTGTTAAAGTCAGCTGTATAAGCATCTGTTACTGATGCCGGGGCTGCAAGAGTTTGCGCTGAACCGGATACTGTTTCAGGTTCAGGAATTGGTGTGGCTGCTGCTACAACGCCTCTCAAACCATCTGTTGTAAGTGTTTCTGCCTCACCCGAATAAATTTTGATGTTATCAAGGCATACTTCACCAGGTCCTGTAACACTGTCATCACCACGACCGGCTGTTACATAAATAGTATCAAGTTTTGTTGCACTGTTGATATAATCAACACCATCAACTATTTTATTATTATTTACATCTATTACTGTTACTTTAGCTACATCACCTTTAACGTATGTCTGTACTCTAACCCACATATCATCAGCAATGCCTGTTACTGATGTATTATCAGCAGCCAATGTTTCTGTACCAGGGTCATTTACGATTGTACCGTCAAGTTGGTATCTTGCAGACAATGAAGATGCCACACCTGCTGTATATCCTTGACCTGTTTCAGTACTTGAATTACCGCCTGAGAACAATGCACCGTATGGGCCATAGTCTCTGGAGTCTTTAGCTGCATTTGACGAATCGATGAATGCAACTTGAGTATATCTTCCGTATCTACCCATACCATTTGACTTATGAAGTCTTGCATCGTATTCGATTGTGTAGCCGTCAGCACTTGTTAATTGTGCATCTGCAGGTAAAGTCAATGTTGCAGAATATGTACTGCTGCCATTAGCTTTAATTGAGAAATATTCACCCTTGTCATCACTCACTTGTGCAAGAGTTCCATTACCTGAAAAGCCTGTGATGTCACTTCCATCAAAGGTGTAAACAGGTGTTGCCGCGCTTGCTGTTACTGTCAAGCCTGCGAAAGCAGATGCTGACATAGCAGCGGCGCAAAGTAATGAAATTAGTTTTTTACTTTTCATTTCTTCTCTCCCTTTCTTTCCTTAACTTGTTTCCAAGTCTTGTTTAATTTAACAGGTACAGGATGTCGATTTGAGTAAATCTGCACAATCCTAACCCATCTATATGGTATATATTGTATCATATTTTTTTTGTATGTGCAATATTATTAAGAAACTTTGAACAAAAATATTGCACAAAAAAGCACATCATTTTTTATATAAAATGCAAAATTCAAGTTGTACATTTTTTATTTTTGTAGATTATTTTTACCAAAAAAGA
>OGPY01002589.1_pt1 | contig 10966 bp, 9 predicted proteins | sample 1553121 | NCBI WGS metagenome assembly OGPY01 (sample SAMEA2580004, study PRJEB22360) | human gut metagenome
GTCCGGCTTCTTTTGTAGCCTGACGTTGAGAGTCGGAGAAATAAGCCGGAACGGTGATGACTGCTTCTGTTACTTCCTGTCCAAGATAGTCTTCGGCAGTCTTCTTCATTTTCTGAAGAATCATTGCAGAGATTTCCTGCGGAGTATACAGACGTCCGTCGATGTCAACACGCGGAGTGTTGTTGTCACCTTTCACTACTTTATAAGGAACACGAGTCACTTCTTTTTGTACCTGATCCCAATTTTCACCCATGAAACGTTTGATAGAGAAGATTGTACGTGTAGGGTTCGTAATAGCCTGACGTTTTGCAGGATCACCCACTTTACGTTCGCCACCATCAACGAAAGCGACAACAGAAGGAGTTGTACGCTTACCTTCACTGTTTGCAATTACTACAGGTTCGTTACCTTCGAATACGGCAACACAAGAGTTTGTAGTTCCTAAGTCAATACCAATAATTTTTCCCATGATCGTTATTTTTTTATTTATTATTTATTCAATGATTTCTTTTTGTCCGGTTGTTTCTCTGCTCTTATCAGGGAGCTTCGCCGCGAACGGACGCTTATTAAAAAGCAAACCGTGTGCCAAAAGGAAATTATACGAATGCATGACATAATATCTGCCAAAAAGACAGTTTTAATAAATAAACACTGCTGACATAGTCATATTCAAAGCCAATCAGCAACTGTTTCTTTAAACAAATACAGGCGGCTCTGGTTCGATAAAGGAAAAAAAATATGCCTGTATCGTCAAGTGCGACACAGGCATATCCTATTATATATAACTCTTATCTATTACTTTTCCAGCACGATGACCAATGCACCGTTTGCATCATACAAACCAATGCCACCACCGGACAACACATCGAATGATTTCACTTCATTGATAGCTTTCAGCACCTTACCTTCTGTTTCCATATCAGGACAAGCCATCATTGTGCTTGCTACTCCCGGGAAAGAAATAGATTTGGCATTACTTGTACTGGTTTCAAAACCACCATTAATCAAATTACATCCGGCATTGCCATGAATGGTCTTTTTCTTCACATCAAAAGCAATGAAAGGTTGTTTTTCCATACCGGAAGGAATTGCCTCACCATTCACTTCTTTAATTTTCCATTCTCCATTCAAAACTGAAAGTTTCACATCAGCCTCCTTCTTTTGTAGAACGACAACCGGACGGTTGGACGAATTGCAAAGATACATCTTATCTTTACCTGCCTTCTTGTATCCTTTTACTTGCGCAAAAGCATTCAATACATTATTTTCAGTAGTCATATCCGGACACATCATTCGGGTACTAGCCATCCCTGTAAGTTCAAGGCTTCCCGGCTTCGCATTTACATCGAAACTGCCCATCATACGATTACATCCGCTATTGCCGGACACACGACCGGTCGCTGTATCAAAAGCGATAAAAGGAAGGGTTCTACTTTCGCCCGGAGCAATTTTCGAGCCGTTGACTTCTATAATATTCCATTCACCATTGATAGATGACAGGGGGATTGCCTTCTCAACCGAACGGCACGAAGACATTGCAAGTGCTGCACCAGCCATGCAAATTGAAACAAATACTTTCTTCATATTGTTATAACGTTTAAGTTAAAATCGGGGGCAAAGATATCAAAAAGATTGGAAAATAACATCCAATACAACATAAAATATATACATTTGCCAGTAGATATACAACAAACGAACAATTTACATAGTTCACTTAAAGTAAACAAATATGAGAATAATTGTCCTGTCTTTAATTCTATTCTGTTGTGGCACGTGTCCTATCACAGCTCAAAGTGATTACATTGTCACTACTCCTTCCACGCAGGAAATCCCTGTAGGTGAAGAAGAACAATTCATCAAGAATAACTTTCCACTGCAACCGCTGTGTAAATGGACACCCGGAATGAAGTTTATGTTTGTTCCTTCTACACGGAACATGTTCCTTCCTACTCTTTCCAGCTACGACACCGAAAAAGGAATAGACAACAGCCTGCTGAAGCACAAAATTCTCACTTTCACGGGAACAGAAGAGAAGGCTCAAAATATATCAACCGGAACCAACTACTCCACTCGCTTCGTATTCGAATGTGAGGGAGAAAAATATTATTATGACATAAAGAACATGAGGCTGGACGAGATTTGCGAGAAGGCTCCCCGTGCCGGTATCAATGGATTGGTTTATCTGAAAGATGTAGATACTGCCAAAGAGTTGTTAATAGGAAAAACAGTCTATATACAATCTGAAAGTGCCCGGGTAGACGATGCCAACAATTATTCCGGCTATCGGGATATAGCAATTCCTGTCAATACGGAAGCTACAATTACCGCTATTGGAGTCGGCAGTCAGGCATATCCAGTGAAAATCGTATTCAAAGATACACAGGGACATTCTTATTATTTGGAAGTCGCTCTCTCGCGAACGAACTCCGGCATGGACCTGAATGATTTTCAAGGCGAAAAGAGAATGAAATATTTTTCAAATGCATTCAGTTTCACTAATAAGAGTCTGGGTACTATTGAAAGCTTGAAAAATAAATACTTGGGAATGACCGTTTATCCTAAAAAGATGCTGCCGGCCAAAAGAATCGTATCTTTTGAAGATAAGCAGACCGAATCACGTGTTCACTTGCCCCGATATACGGTTCTGCAAATAAAAGAGATTAAATTATCTCCTCCCGGCAGTTTGGCTACCCTGTCATTAACGGACAGGGACGGGGCAATCTACGAATTGGAAACAGATCTGAAATATGACGTGATTGTCAAAAATGATAATTATATCGAGGACTTTTTCGGATTCGAGGATATACATAAAAAATATCCGGGCATTACAGAAAGCCGTTGGCAGATTATCTCCCGGGGAGATTTAGAGGCAGGGATGAGTACGGTAGAATGTCGTTTATCCATTGGTGATCCGATAGAAATCGAGCTGAAAAAAGACAGTCGTTTCGAAACTTGGTTCTACAATGGCAAAACGCTGGAATTCGAAAACGGAACCTTGCAACGTTACAAATAAAAAGGAGTAGCTGCGCAATGATTATCTGAAAATAATCACGTATATTTGCCAAACCAATAAATCATAAATTATAATTCATTAAATACAGAAATGGGTAGAGTTCTTATTATTGGTGCAGGCGGTGTTGGCACTGTCGTTGCACACAAAGTGGCACAAAATGCCGATGTATTTACAGATATCATGATTGCCAGTCGTACGAAAGAGAAATGCGATAAAATCGTCGAGGCAATAGGTAACCCCAATATAAAAACAGCAAAAGTTGACGCAGACAATGTAGAGGAGCTGGTAGCCTTATTCAACGATTTCAAACCCGAAATGGTGATTAATGTGGCTCTCCCTTATCAGGATCTGACGATTATGGAAGCTTGTCTGAAAGCCGGAGTGAACTATCTGGACACCGCCAACTATGAGCCGAAAGATGAAGCTCATTTTGAATACAGCTGGCAGTGGGCTTATCACGATCGTTTCAAAGAAGCAGGTCTGACAGCTATCCTCGGCTGCGGATTCGACCCGGGAGTAAGCGGTATCTATACTGCTTATGCAGCTAAACATTATTTTGATGAAATTCAATATCTAGACATTGTAGACTGCAATGCAGGTAACCATCATAAGGCTTTTGCTACAAACTTCAATCCGGAGATCAACATTCGCGAGATTACACAGAACGGACGCTATTATGAAAATGGCAAATGGGTAACTACCGGTCCGTTGGAAATCCACAAAGACCTGACATACCCGAACATCGGTCCGCGTGACTCTTATCTTCTTTATCACGAAGAACTGGAATCTTTGGTGAAACATTATCCGACTATCAAACGTGCACGTTTCTGGATGACTTTCGGACAGGAGTATTTAACTCATTTACGCGTTATCCAAAACATCGGTATGGCACGAATCGACGAGGTTGATTACAACGGAATGAAGATTGTACCATTGCAATTCTTGAAGGCTGTATTGCCTAACCCGCAGGATTTAGGAGAAAACTACGAAGGAGAAACTTCTATCGGTTGCCGTATCCGTGGTCTGAAAGACGGTAAGGAACGTACTTACTATGTATACAACAACTGTAGTCACCAGGAAGCTTATCAGGAAACCGGTATGCAGGGAGTAAGCTACACCACCGGAGTTCCGGCAATGATTGGAGCCATGATGTTCTTCAAAGGCGAATGGAATCGTCCGGGTGTAAACAATGTAGAAGAATTCAATCCGGATCCGTTCATGGAACAACTCAATAAGCAAGGTCTTCCCTGGCATGAAGAGTTCGACAAGGATTTGGAATTATAAGCGTACACCTATTCATTAAAAGAAAGTTATGATAAACGTAGGAGATAAAGCACCGGAAGTCTTGGGCATCAATGAGAAAGGCGAAGAAATCCGTTTAAGTGCTTATAAAGGAAAAAAAATTGTGTTGTACTTCTACCCAAAGGACAGTACATCAGGTTGCACCGCACAAGCGTGTAACCTGCGCGACAACTATTCCGAACTACGTAAAGCCGGCTATGAAGTAATCGGTGTCAGCGTAGACAATGAAAAGTCGCACCAGAAATTCATCGAAAAGAACAATCTTCCCTTCACTCTGATAGCTGACACTGACAAAAAGTTAGTAGAAGAATTTGGAGTATGGGGAGAAAAGAAACTGTACGGACGTGCTTACATGGGTACTTTCCGCACTACTTTCCTGATTAATGAAGAGGGAATCGTAGAACGGATTATCACTCCCAAAGAAGTGAAGACCAAAGAACATGCCTCACAGATTTTAAATCAATAACTCCATTAATTATATAAGAATAAGGTATGGCAAAAAAAGACGAACTTAATTTTGAAACAGATAATAAAATGGCATCAAGCGAAAAACTAAAAGCCTTACAGGCTGCCATGGAAAAGATAGAAAAGAACTTCGGTAAAGGTTCTATCATGAAAATGGGTGATGATAGTGTTGAACAAGTAGAAGTGATCCCGACAGGCTCTATTGCCCTGAACGTAGCACTTGGCGTTGGAGGTTACCCTAGAGGTAGAATCATCGAAATCTATGGCCCGGAGTCTTCCGGTAAAACAACATTGGCTATCCATGCCATTGCTGAAGCGCAGAAGGCTGGCGGTATCGCTGCTTTCATTGATGCCGAGCATGCTTTCGACCGTTTCTACGCATCTAAACTGGGCGTAAATATCGATGATCTTTATATCTCTCAACCGGATAACGGCGAGCAAGCGTTGGAGATTGCGGAACAACTGATTCGTTCTTCTGCTATCGACATCATCGTTATTGACTCTGTAGCTGCACTGACTCCTAAAGCGGAAATCGAAGGCGACATGGGTGATAACAAAGTAGGCCTTCAAGCACGTTTGATGTCGCAGGCTCTTCGTAAGTTGACAGCTGCTGTGAGCAAGACACGTACTACTTGTATTTTCATCAACCAGTTGCGTGAGAAGATCGGTGTTATGTTCGGTAATCCGGAAACAACAACCGGTGGTAACGCTTTGAAGTTCTACGCTTCTGTACGTTTGGATATCCGTGGTAGCCAACCGATCAAAGATGGCGAAGAGATTCTCGGTAAACTGACTAAGGTGAAAGTGGTGAAGAATAAAGTAGCACCTCCTTTCCGCAAAGCAGAATTTGACATCATGTTCGGTGAGGGTATCTCCCATTCCGGAGAAATCATCGACTTGGGTGCTGACTTGGGAATCATCAAGAAGAGCGGTTCATGGTATAGCTACAACGATACTAAGTTAGGACAAGGACGTGATGCCGCCAAACAATGCATCATGGATAATCCTGAACTGGCTGAAGAACTGGAAGGATTAATCTTTGAAGAATTGAAGAAGAAATAATTTGCTTTAGCCCTGCTTTATCAGCAGGCTAAAACTGAACTAAAACTGAAAGGTGGGAGAAAGTCGTTTACTACGATCATTCTCCCACCTTTTTCTCTTTTATATAATTCTCTCTTTTTTCCTCTTATACAAAATAAATGTATGCCAATGTGCTCAAGCTGATTATTACCCAAAGCAAAATCCCTTGAACCAAAGGCTTTATTCCAACTGCTTTCAATACATCAATAGAAAGAGAAGCACCGATGAAAAACATGGTAATCGTCAGAGTTTTACGGGCAATACCGTTAATAGCCGCTCCCAATTGTGGTACTCCATCCAGCAAATAAGTGTTTACTACCAATGCCAACACGAAGAAGAAGATAAACCATGGAATACTTATCTTTTGTCCTTTGCTCTTGAAAATAAAGGAAGTAGCAAAAGCCATCGGGATAATCCAAAGCGCACGGGTCAGTTTAATAGTGGTTGCCACTTTCAATGCTTCTTCGCCATAAGCAGCTCCTGCACCTACTACAGAACTGGTATCATGAATGGCAATGGCCGCCCATGTTCCGAATTGTTGCTGATCCATATTTAATGCATGACCAATGGCAGGGAAAATGAAAAGTGCGATAGCATTCAAGATAAAGATAGTACCCAATGCCACAGACATTTCACTGTCCTTCGCTTTCAACACTGGTCCCACTGCTGCGATAGCACTACCACCACAGATAGCAGTTCCCGAACTGATAAGATAAGCTGTATTACGGTCGATCTTGAACAACTTACGTCCAATAAACCAACCTATTACCAAGGTTCCGATCACCGAAATGACCGTAAACTCCATGCCTTCCTTACCGGAAGCTAAAGCAGAATGAAGATTCATACCAAATCCCAATCCTACAACTGAATATTGCAACAGATATTTAGAGGTTTTCTTATTAAACTTAGGATGCGCTTGTCCGCAAGTCAATGCAAAAATAAGTCCGAGGAACAAAGCAACCGGAGGAGTTACCCAAGCCGACCATGCTTCCAATCCTGGAATATAGTCTAAAAAAAGAAAGAAAGTCAGAGTAGAAAGCAGTGCAACATAAATCATTTTATTATTTGCCTGCAAAGTTTTTGTAGCTGTTGAAATCATATCTTTTTATCTTTAATTGTTTTCCGGCTGCAAAGGTACGGTAAACAATCAAGACCCACCAATAGTTTCTAATTATGCATTATAACTTTTAATTATAGGCATACTCTCTCCCAACTACTCTTACACTGTTACAATGTCTTTCCCAAAAGGCGATAATGCCAAAGCTGCCAATTTAAAGTGCTGTAAGCCAAAAGGAATACCAATGATAGTAATACATAATATAGCCCCGAAAACCAAATGGGACAGACAGATCCAAATGCCACCCAGAAATATCCACAGGATATTCATCAATATATAAAGGCAACCGCCAGAGCGGTTTCCACTTCTTACCTCTTTACCGAAAGGCCACAAAGCAAATCCTGCCAGTTTCAAGGTTTGCATACCAAACGGAATACCAATAATGGTAAGCATCATCAATATGCTTGAAATGAGGTATTCAACAGCAGTAAAGATACCACCAAGCAACAACCACAATAAATTCATTAAACAGCCCATATATAAATTGTATTAGTTATTTTTCCAATTTTCTTTTTGTTGTCTCATCCACTTTACCCTGATAATAGCGATCTATCACTTGCTGAAACAAATCATCTGAAGCGACTTCATTAAAGAGCGTCATACATGATAATACTTTCATCGCATCTAACGAACCAAAAACCTCCTGTGCCGTTTTATTTTTCAATTGAAGAAAAACTGACGTTATCTCACGAAGCCTTTCTCCCAAAACCGGATGGATAAGATATGCTTCTGCCTCTTCTTTGCCGCTAATCCCATAATACTGGGAGTTATAACTCATGCCCAACCCTTTCAGTTGAGGAAATATATACCAAATCCAGTGGGAATATTTCCGCCCGTTTCCCACTTCTGTAAGGGCTTGTTCATAGTCGCTTTGCTGCGCGTCCAAGAATCGTTGTAAATTATAGTTTGGCATATTCATATTTTTGCTTAAAATAAATATTATTTTCTTTACATGCTATTGATTATCAGCAATTATTAACTTTATCCATTCCTTATCCACATCACATATTGTTTCATACCTGAATACAAATATAGCTTTTTTGTTTCATATACGAAACTTGAGTCATATATACAAAAAAATCCGAACCGCTAAAATACAGAAAAGAGATAAGACAAACACTCTCTCAACCTTATTAAATCAATCAACTACCTTTCAGAATCAGTCCATCATTACTCTTTATCTCATTCATTATTACTCCTCTCCCAGTCTATTAACAAATAAATTATTCTTTATTACTGATAAACTTGCTTTTGACGAACAGATAACTTACCTTTGTGTAATAGCAAACTATAAATGAAAGTTTTGATTATAAAAACAGAACTTTCATTTTTATAAACGCAAGTTGCATTTATAAAAACAAAACTTCCGTTTACAGTTTACATTTAACCCAAAGGAACTTTTCTATTAGAGGAAAGGAAGTTTACTTCCAATAGAAAAGAACTTATCTATTAATACTTTAAACGACAGATAGTATGGCACGATACATTATGGAGGAGATGCCCGACATACAAAAGACGGGCAAAAGAATTACATATCCGAAGTTTGCACGGATAGACAATGCAAGCATAAAAGAGTTGGCACGACGGGTGGGCGATGTCAGCGGCTTCAGTGCTGGAGACATAGAAGGCGTGCTGCTTCAGACGGCTATTGAAATGGCACACCTGATGGCAGAGGGACGTTCGGTAAAGATAGACGGGATAGGTACATTCACTCCATCGCTCACCTTAGGCAGAGACAAGGAACGGGAAGATGCGGAAGAAGGTGGAAAACACCGCAACGCACAAAGTATTTTTATAGGAGGTGTTAATTTCCGGGTAGACAGGGAAATGGTAAGAAATATCAGCGATAGATGCCGGTTGGAAAGAGCTCCTTGGAAAAAGCAAAAATCCTCGAATAAATTCACACCGGAACAACGACTGACATTAGCCCTAAAGTATCTGGACGAACATCCTTTCCTGACCGTTTGGGAATATCGGAAACTAACCGGATTGCTACAAACAGCAGCAACCACTGAACTGCGACAATGGGGACATCAACCCGATTCGGGAATAGAAATCACCGGAAGAGGAACACATAGGGTATATATAAAGAAGAAAATAGTCGAAGAAGGGCAATAATAGTATGAGAAATGACTTAAAAAAGTATGAGAAATAACTGTTTTTAAGGCTTATTTCACCCGGAAATGATGAGAAATGCGATTTATTAAAAACATTTCTCATACTATAATTCACTGATTATATGCTGATTAATGTAAAATCATGAGAATATGAGAAATAAAAATGTTTTTTTCTTTTCTAGTAGAAGATAATCAATGACGTTAAAAACTGCGTTTATAATTAGATAAAAAATAAGCGCAAAAGAATGGAATATCCATTTCAAAAAAAACTATCTTTGGTAATTAATTGTTTGGAAAACAAGAAGAAACAATCTGAAAAAGTTATGGGAACAATAAAAGGAATTCCTTATGGTATGTCCAATTTTGAGGATGTAATCACGCAAAACCGCTATTATGTGGATAAAACAATGTATATCCCCATGTTGGAAGATCAAGCCAACTATCTGATATTCATCCGTCCGAGACGCTTTGGCAAGAGCCTGCTACTAAGCATGCTTCGTTCATATTATGACCTTTCACAGAAAGATAAGTTCCAGCAACTTTTCGGGAATCTCTGGATCGGGCAGAATACAACTCCGCTTCAAGGCAAATATCAGATGCTTTATCTTGACTTTTCCAAGATTGGCGGCAACATTGATGAACTGCCGCAAAGATTTGATTCGTATAGCACAGTGCAACTGGATGGCTTTCTGAACCGTTATCGTGAATACTACACGGATGAGTTTATTGAACGCTTCAGCACAGCGGAAAAAGGGATTGATAAACTGCATATACTAGACGATGAAGCACGCCGTCAAGGGTATCCCCTATACCTTATTATAGATGAGTATGACAATTTCACAAATGTCGTACTCAACGAGAAAGGAAATGAGATATACCACGCCATCACCCATGCCAGCGGATTCTACAGAGATGCCTTCAAGAATTATAAAGGAATGTTCGACCGTATATTCATGATTGGAGTCAGCCCCGTAACTTTGGACGACTTGTCAAGCGGATATAACATAGGTTGGAACATCAGCACTAATCCACTGTTTAATCAAATGCTGGGATTTTCTGAAGAAGACGTACGTACTATGCTCCGATATTATCAGGAAGCAGGGCAGTTACAAGGAGACATTGAAGAAATGATTCAGGAGATGAAGCCATGGTATGATAATTATTGTTTTGCTCGCCAAAGTCTAAAATCAGATCCTAAAATGTTTAATTGCGACATGGTACTCTATTACCTACGTAATCGAATTCAGTTAGGAGAATCTCCTGAACAGATGATTGATCCTAATACCCGTACGGACTACAATAAGATGAAAAAACTGATTCAACTTGACCGTCTTGACGGTAACCGCAAAGGTGTTATCAAACGAATTGCCGAAGAAGGGAAAATCATGACTAACCTATACCAGTCTTTTTCTGCCGATCAAATTACGAATCCGGAAATATTCCCCAGTCTATTATTTTATTATGGTATGCTAACTATCATCGGAACACGTGGAAATCTGACTATCCTGGGAATTCCCAACACGAATGTCCGTAAACAATATTATGAATATATCCTGGAAGAATATCAGAATCACCATTATATCAACCTGATAGATATAGAGATTTTATTCAATGATATGGCTTTTGACGGACAATGGCGACCGGCATTGGAGTTCATAGCCAAAGCTTATAAGGAGAATACTTCCGTACGCAGCAGCATTGAGGGCGAACGTAACATTCAGGGATTCTTCACCGCTTACCTTAGCGTGAACGCCTACTATCTCACAATGCCTGAAGTAGAACTAAATCACGGCTTTTGCGATATGTTTCTGATGCCCGATCTGCAGCGTAACGCAGAAGTAGCGCATAGCTATCTCTTAGAATTAAAATATC
>OGPY01002594.1_pt1 | contig 10947 bp, 10 predicted proteins | sample 1553121 | NCBI WGS metagenome assembly OGPY01 (sample SAMEA2580004, study PRJEB22360) | human gut metagenome
TTGTGCTTACAAACTGGTTATGATCCAGCTTGATAACATTTCCCTGATTCTCAGCAATAATAGAAGCCACACGTACCAGTTCACCAGGCTTATCCGGGATAAGAACAGATACGGTAAAGATTCTGTCACGCTGGATCAAACCATGCTGTACTACAGAAGACATGGTAATCACATCCATATTTCCACCACTTAAAATGGACACAACCTTTTTATTCTTGAAATCAAGATGACGAAGCGCAGCCACTGTCAGAAGTCCTGAATTCTCAACGATCATCTTGTGATTCTCTACCATATCCAGGAATGCAACGATCAGCTCATCATCCTCAACCGTGATGATTTCATCCAGATTCTCCTGGATATATGGGAAAATATGAGAGCCCGGAGTCTGAACTGCAGTACCATCTGCAATGGTGTTTACATGGGGCAGTGTAACAACCTCCCCTTTCTCAAGAGAAGCCTTCATGCAGGCTGCACCTGCCGGCTCTACACCGATTACTTTACCACCGGCCTGCAATACACTTTCTGCAAGTTCTCCCATCAGGCCAGATTTTGAACCGCCATATACAAGAGTATTTCCATTTGTTCCAATCCACGCTCCCAACTCACGCACTGCTTCTTTAAAAAATGGGTCATTTCCTTCATTTGCTCCGAGATATACTGTAATATTCATTTTATACTTCTCCTTGTAAATCTTCTATTATCTTTCAAATAACGGATAGTTCTTCCAATGCCTTACACATATTCAACGAGTGCTAATTCAGTATCAATTCTTTTTCTCCATACAATGAATGCATTCATCTTTTTATAATCCCGTTCATAAATCATCTGGATTATCTCAAATACTGTCCTTATATCTGTATTACGGAATCTGATTGTTTTGCTCGGACCCCTGCTTTTTTCCTGGTATAAAAGCATAGATTTCCGAAATGTAATCAGACTATAGACGGTGACACACACCTTTGACAATTTTGAAATATGCTTTGTTGTATTTTAACACAGCAGTATATATAATTGCAATAAATTATAACTTATATTGACTATAAAAAAGAAGAGGATCACCCGCTCTCTTTCAGGCAACCCTCTTTCCCCATTCATTATAATTCTATATGAATTTCTTATTTCATTACAATATTAATGATCTTCTTCGGAACATAGATCTCTTTGATCACATTTCCTGTCAGCTTGTCGGCAATTGCTTCTTTACCTGCTGCAAGTGCTTCTTCTTTGGAAGCGTCTGCAGAGATCTCGATAACTGCTTTTGTCTTTCCGTTGATCTGTACCGGAACTTTGATCTCATCATCTTTCATAGCGTTCTCGTCGTATTTTGGCCATCCGGCTTTGAATACGCTCTCTGTGTGTCCCAGTTCTTCCCACAGTTCTTCTGCAACGTGTGGTGCGAATGGTGACAGAAGTACTGCCATTGTAGATAATGTCTCTTTGTCGATTCCGCCCTCTTTCTTAGCGATCTCAAGCAGTTTGTTGTTGTGCTCCATGAATGCTGAGATTACTGTATTCAGGCTGAAGCTTTCCAGACGTGTTGTTACATCGTATACCAGTTTGTGACGCTCTTTGATCATCTCTTTTGTTGCTGTGATGTCTGCGTCCTTGCTGTCCATAACAAGGTTCCATACACGTTTCAGGAAACGGTTTACTCCGTCGATTCCTCTGTCATCCCACTCAGCATCTAACTCCGGTGGTCCAACGAAGAGTTCATACATTCTCAGGGAGTCACATCCATAGTCTCTTACCAGATCATCCGGTGATACAACGTTTCCTTTTGACTTACTCATCTTAATACCGTTCTTACCAGTGATCATTCCCTGGTTGAACAGTTTGTGGAATGGCTCGTCAAAGTCTACGACTCCGATATCATATAAGAACTTGGTGTAGAAACGTGAATACAGAAGGTGAAGTACTGCATGTTCTACTCCTCCGATATACATATCTACCGGAAGCATCTCATCTGCTTTTTCTCTTGATACGAGTTCTTTATCATTGTGGTTATCTACGTAACGCAGGAAGTACCATGAAGATCCAGCCCACTGTGGCATTGTGTTTGTCTCTCTCTTTGCATCAGCTCCGCACTGAGGGCACTTGCAGTTTACCCACTCATCAATTGCAGCCAGTGGAGATTCTCCTGTTCCTGTAGGCTCGTAAGATTCTACTTCAGGCAGGCGGAGTGGAAGTTCTTCTTCCGGTACCGGTACATTTCCACATTTTGGACAATGTACGATCGGGATTGGCTCTCCCCAGTATCTCTGACGAGAGAATACCCAGTCACGCAGCTTATAGTTGACCTTGGACTTGCCTTTGCCAGTTGCTTCCAGCCAGCCCTTGATCTTTACCTTTGCATCTTCCACAGACATCCCATCGAGGAATCCGCTGTTGACCATCGTACCTGTTGCACAATCGGTGAACGCTTCCTTGGTGACATCGCCGCCCTTGACTACTTCGATAATCGGCAGGTCGAACACCTTTGCAAATTCATAGTCACGGGTATCGTGTGCCGGAACTGCCATGATTGCACCTGTTCCGTAACTCATCAGAACATAGTCCGAAACGAAAATCGGGATTTCCTTGTCATTGACCGGATTGATACCACGAACACCCTTCAGGCAAACGCCCGTCTTTTCCTTTGCCATTTCTGTCCGTTCAAAGTCAGACTTTTTGGCTGCCTTTTCCTGATATGCACGGATTTCATCCATGTTTTCCAGCTTGTCTGCCCACTTTTCAATCAGCGGATGTTCCGGAGAAATAACCATGTAAGTTGCACCAAACAGGGTATCCGGACGAGTGGTATAGATTTTCAGTGCATCACCAGCAGTGGTCTGGAAGTCTACTTCTGCACCGGTAGAACGTCCAATCCAGTTCCGCTGTGCGGTCTTAATCTTTTCCAGATAATCCACTTCATCCAAATCATCCAGCAACCGCTGTGCATATTCTGTAATCTTCAGCATCCACTGAGATTTTACTTTCTGTACAACTTCGCCGCCGCAGCGTTCGCAAACGCCGCCAACAACTTCTTCATTTGCCAGAACGACCTTACAGGAAGTACACCAGTTGACCGCCGTTTCTTTCTTGTATGCCAGACCTTTCTTGAACATCTGCAAGAAAATCCACTGTGTCCAATGGAAATAATTCGGGTCAGTGGTGTTGATTTCCCGATCCCAGTCAAAGGACATACCCAGTGCCTGCAACTGCGACTTAAATCTTGCAACATTGTTTGCGGTTACGATTGCCGGATGAATCTTATGCTTGATGGCATAGTTTTCAGTCGGCAGACCGAATGCATCCCAGCCCATCGGGAACAGAACATTGTAGCCTTCCATTCTCCGCTTTCTGGAAACGACATCCATTGCGGTATACGGTCTTGGGTGTCCGATGTGCAGACCCTGACCGGATGGGTACGGGAATTCGACCAGTGCATAGAACTTCGGTTTTGTATAATCATCCTCTGCATGGAACGTGTCATGCTCCGCCCAATACCGCTGCCACTTTGCTTCAATGGCAGTAAAGTCATATTTGCTCATAGTTGCTTCATCCTCTTTCTTGTTTTTTCATGAGATTGGTTTGCATTAACCTGCAAAATAATCTTTTACATCTTTATGGAATGCCAAAATGGCAGCTGCACCGACATCCAGCAAGCCTTCCACCAGATAAATCCAGTTCGAGCCCAAATTCGACAGGTTCGCCGGCAAGTTGACCAAGAAAATCAGTGCCAAAAAAATGGCTGTTACATACTGGCTATATGGAATCCGTTTCAGCATTGCAAAAATCAAAACTGCTGCAAACAGCAGGGAAACCACATTGTTGGCACTGAATCCCAAAATCAGATTCAAAATGCCCTTTAAAATCATGTATGCTCCAACAACTGTAATCATTTTCTTTCCGTTTTCCATAGAAAATGCCTCCTTTTTTACCGCATTAGTCTTCCTTTAACCATGCAGTTACATCCATCTTTTCGCCGTCTGCCCAAAGCCGTTCCAGCTGGTAGAATGCTCTGGTTTCCTTATAGAATACATGGATAATAATATCATTATAATCCAGTACGATCCAGTTTGAACCGTTTCCTCTGCCCTCCCGGTGCAGCGGTTCGATGCCCAGCTTTGTCATCTGGTATTCTACTTCGTCTGCCAGCGTTTTTGTGTGCGTGGTACTCGTACCGTTGGCAATGACAAAGTAATCGCCTAAAATCGTCAGATTCTTCACGCCGATGACCTGAATATCTTCGGCACGCTTGCTGTCCAATGCTTTTACAATTGCTTCTAATACTGCTTTCTGCTCCATGAAATGATAATCCTTTCGTGTTGATGGTGGTTTTCTTTAGTTTCCATTGCTGTAAATATTCTGTTTTCCATCCTCAGTATCTCCGTTGTGGATGTCGCCCAGATTTTCTTCTGTATCCGAATAGGTGTCAATATAATTGCTCTCGTCGACCAGTTCCACAATGGTACTCTCATCATAATACATTTCGTTCTGATATGGGCGGAAATGTTCGTTGATGAGGTCAATGGTTTCGGTCTTATGAATCGAATAGACCGCCTGTCCATCATACATGATGCCCTCACCCGGAACCATATAGACATTTACCCCGTCCATGGTCAATCGCTTTGCGGCAAAATCTGCCAGCATGCTGATCTGTTCCAGTGATAAATCCGTTGCAATCCATTCATTTTTATAGATTTTCTGCATCGCCGACATCAATTCCGTCTGGCTCATATCCAACAATTTCTGCATGGCTGCTGCCAAGAAAATCCGCTGTGCCTTTACACGTCCAATATCGCCCTCATCGTATTCCCGACGGAATCGAACAAACCATTCTGCCTGCTGTCCGTTCAGCGTCTGCTTTCCGGGTTTCAGAACTTTATCCGCTTCATACATGATTTCTTCCGGCAGGTCAATCGGAATGCCGCCGATGGAATCCACGATGTTCGCAATATCCGTACAGCTCAGCTTGACGTAACAGTCAATAATCAAGCCGAAATTCTCCTGAATAGCATTCACTGCACGCTGAATCGGTGTGACCGTTTCATCCTGCCCTGTTCCATAGATGCTGTTGAACTTATTGGTGGAGGTGTTCGCATAAGCTGGCATATAGCAATCTCTCGGAATTTGCAGAACATTCATCGTTCCTGCAAAAATATCAAACTGAAAAATCCAGTTGACATCCGCCAGTTTTCCGCTCTCATCCATTCCCATAAAGAGCACAGTATACTGCCCCTCGACAATCTGATCCAAATCCAGCCCATCATCTTTTGGGTCTGCATCATCTGTATCTTCTTTCAGATTCAGAGCAGAAGCATCCGTATTGACCGGCTTCTGGAGTGTTCCTTCTTTCTGTACCAACGGCTGCCAGACCTTAAAATACTTCATAATCGAAATCTGCCGGGTACTCATCGTTCCGTTCGTAATTGTCCGGTAATCAATAATCGGTGCATTTAAAATCATCGTTACCACTAACACAACGGTCAGAGCAATCGAACCGATCATAACAAACAAATCTTTCTTCTTGGTATTTTTCCGGCTTTTCTTCGTCTGCCGTTTTTTCGCCATCTCTGGAAACCCCTTTCTCTTCCTGCTCAATCCTTCATTCCTGCCACAACCTGCACATACTGATTGTAAGCTTCAATCGTATGGCGAGGCAGCAAGCCGCCCTTATCCAATACGTTTGCAATCGAAATTTTCAGAGCGTAATACATGCCGAGATTTAAATTTTGATTGACGGCTGCCCGCAATGTATGAACATCAATAAAGTTCCGTCCTGCTTCTGTCATATCTGCCAGATAGACAATCTGCTCCAATGGCGTCATGCCTTTTCTTGCAACCGTATGATACCGGATGGCATCTAATACATGCTGATTGTTCATGCAGTATTTCTGCCGCATCAGCTGTGCACCGGCAATGCCATGCCAAAGCTTTTTGGTGTTCCATTCCTCTTCCGTGATGTCCAGATCGTCCTTTCCAGCTTCCATCAATGCTTTCTGGTCGTCCGCTTTCATGTCCTTACAGATGTCGTGCACCATACCGGCAAACTCTGCCAAATCTTCATTGACATGGTAAATTTGTGCCAGCCGCTTGCATTCTGCTGCAACCCGCACAGAGTGTTCATACCGCTCTTTCCGCATCGTTTCTTCACTGACCTGTTTTTCCAGCACTTTCCGCATGGATTCGGTCGCCTCTGAAATCGAAACTTCTTTCGGCGGCGGTGGCTGCATTTTATGTTTCATCTTTTCAATCACAGATTCTTTTGCCATCGAAATTCCCTTGCTTTCTTTTGCCGTTTTCTTTCTCTTCCGTCCGCTGATACAACTGATGGAATACAATATATTTTACTACGTTTTCCGGTAAATAGCAAGTACAATCCTGATTTTTTTTCAGCATTTCCCGAATTTTTGTAGACGATATCGGAAGAACCCGGTCACAGCAAAGCTGAATCGTACCATATGCCGAAAGTTCCTGTGCTGCCTGCTGCAACGCTGTGCGGTCATCTGTTTCCCGTGCGATCACGCCCAGTTCTGTCATGGTCAACAGTTCCTGCCAGCGATACCAGTTTTGAAATTGCAGCAGCATATCACTCCCCATCAGCAAAACCAGTTCCACATCTGTCCATTCCTGCCGCAAAGCGGAAATCGTGTGAATCGTATAGCTGACGGTTTTCTGCTGCAATTCATAATCGCTCACAGAAAAACAGGGATATGGAGCAATTGCCAGCCGGCACATTGCCAGCCGGTGCATACTGTCCGCAACATCCGCTGCATTCTGTTTAAATGGAGAAATATAAGTCGGCATGAATAACACATGGTCGAGCGAAAACTGTTCCATTGCAGTCTTGGCAAGGTGCAAGTGTCCGTTGTGAATCGGGTTAAAACTGCCGCCAAAGATTCCAATCCGCCGCATTACTTCAAATCAATGACCGGCTTTTTCGGATTCCGCTTATAGAGCACAAAGCGGCTGCCAATCACCTGTACCACTTCGGATTCTGTTGCTTCTGCCAGCTGTTCGGCTGCTTCTCTGGCACTCAGTTCTGAATTTTCCAGAACGTGCAGTTTAATCAGTTCCCGTTTCCGCAGAGCATCGGAAACCTGCTGAATCAAAGTTTCCCCGATGCCGTTCTTTCCCACCTGCAAGATGGTTTCATAGCTGCTGGCAATCCCCCGCAGGGTTGCACGCTGTTTACTGGTCAACATAAATTTATTCTCCTTTCAAATATGCCTGTAAGGCTGCCAACGCTTTTCCACGGTGGCTAATTGCATTCTTTTCTGCTTCTGTCATCTCTGCCATTGTCTTGTTCCCAACGACAAATACCGGGTCATAACCGAATCCGTTTTCACCCTTTGGCTCTGTTCCAATGATGCCCTCGCAAACGCCTGCAAAACAATGCTGTTCGCCGTCTGCGGTAAGGTAGCAAATCGCACAGACAAACCGAGCGGTTCGCTGTTCATCCGGAACACCCTGCAACTTCTCCAATATGAGATTGCAGCGGTCTTCATCGGTTGCCTGCTCTCCGGCAAAGCGATGGGAATAAACACCCGGTGCACCATCCAGTGCATCAATCATCAATCCGCTGTCATCCGCCAGCACGGCACAGTGCAAGGCTTCCTGCACAGCCTTCGCCTTTATGATGGCATTTTCCTGAAAGGTTGTGCCTGTTTCCGCAACTTCTGCGGTAAAACCAGCTTCTTTCTGTGAACGGACTTCCAGCCCGAATGGCTCTAAAATTTCCCGCATCTCCCGCAGTTTTCCAGCGTTGTTGGATGCAAGAATCAAAGTTTCTTTCTGCATTACTTTCGTTCCTCCGTTTCAAACAGGGCGTTGACAAAATCTCTCGCATGGAATGGCTGCAAGTCGTCAATCTTTTCACCGACTCCAATTAACTTGACCGGGATTTCCAGTTCATTCTTGATGGAAACAATGATACCGCCCTTGGCAGTGCCGTCCAGTTTCGTCAGAACGATTCCGGTAATGTCTGCAACTTCTTTGAACAACCGTGCCTGATTGACGGCATTCTGTCCGGTGGTTGCATCCAGCACCAGCAGGATTTCCTTATCACAGCCAGCTGCTTTGTTTTCAATGATGCGGTTGATTTTTGCAAGTTCCTGCATCAGATTTTTCTTATTGTGTAGCCGTCCGGCAGTGTCACAGATCAGAACATCACAATTTCTTGCCTTTGCGGCTTCGATGGCATCATAGACAACTGCTGCCGGGTCAGAACCCTCTGCATGCTTGACCAGTTCAACGCCTGCTCGGTCTGTCCAAACTTCCAGCTGGTCGATGGCAGCAGCCCGGAAGGTATCGGCTGCGGCAACGATAACTTTCTTGCCGTCCTCTTTCAGCTGATGACACAACTTGCCGATGGTGGTTGTTTTCCCAGCACCATTGACACCGATGACCATAATCACAGACGGCTTGGTCTGTAACTGTAACGTCTGGTCTTCGCCCAGCATTTCACCGATGATTTCCTGAATCAGTCCCATAATTTGTTTCGGGTCGGTGATGCCACGTTCTTTTACTCGTTTGCGGAGCTGGTCACAGATTTCAATGGAAGTTTCTGCCCCCATATCGCCCATAATCATGGTTTCTTCCAGCTGGTCGAACAGGTCTTCATCAATCTTGGTAAAGGCATTCAAAACCAACTGCATTTTTGCAATGACAGAATCCTTGGTTTTCCGCAGGCCATCCCGAATCTTTTCAAAGAATCCCTTTTTTTTCTTCTTTTCTGGTTCTTGGGGTTCTTCTGGTTCGGATGCTTCTGCTTCTGTTTCGTCGAGTTCTTCCGATTCAGATGCTTCTGCTTCCGGCTCTGCGACTTCTTCCGGTTCAGTTTCTACCGTTTCCGGTTCTGCGACTTCTTCCGGTTCAGATTCTTCTGTTTCCGGCTCTGCGACTTCTTCCGATTCAGATTCTTCTGTTTCCGGCTCTGCGACTTCTTCCGGCTCAACTTCTTCTGTTTCCGGTTCTGCAATTTCTTCCGGTTCGGTTTCCACGGTTTCCGGTTCTGCAACTTCTTCCGGTTCGGTTTCCACGGTTTCCGGCTCTGTAACTTCTTCCAGTTCAGTTTCTACGATTTCCGGTTCTGTAATTTCTTCCAGTTCAGTTTCTACCGTTTCCGGTTCTGTAATTTCTTCCAGTTCAGTTTCTACCGTTTCCGGTTCTGCAACTTCTTCCGGTTCAGTTTCTTCTGCCTCCGAATCAGCCTCTTCTGGCTGGAATGTTACAGCAATCGGTTCTTCCTCGTCTTCCTCGTTCTCCGCTTCGGAATCTTCCTCTTCTGTCAGCAACTCGTCCTGTGCTGCCTTTGCAGCAAGTGCAGCTGCTTCCACTTGGTCGGCAGCAATTTCTGCTTCTGCTTCTTCTCGCCACTGTTCTGTTTCTGCCTGACGGGCTGCCTCTCGCTCTGCCAGCATCTGGGCTGCAACATCATCGGTATCTGTTTCCGGTTCTGGTTCCACAATCTGTTCTTCTCGTTCCGGCTCGTCTGCCTGTTTCCGCTTCATCCAGCCGAACAGACCGCCTTTCTTTTCTTTCTCTTTTTCTTTGTCCTTCTTTCTTCCAAAAAAGCCCATGTTCAACACCCTTTCTTCTGGTTTTTATGCTTCCGCTTCTTGTACCTGTTCCATATGCAGCAAACGAGAGATACCATCTTCCTGCATCGTCACACCATATAGAGCATCTGCCGCTTCCATTGCCATCCGCCGATGGGTAATCAAAATAAACTGCGTCGTATCCCGAAACCGCTGCAAATACTGCACATACCGCCGTACATTGCCCTCATCCAGTGCCGCATCAATTTCATCCATAATACAGAACGGCGTTGGACGCTGCCGCAAAATGGCGAAATAAATCGCAATGGCAACGAACGACTGTTCCCCGCCGGAGAGAGCAATTAGATTTTTAATCACTTTTCCGGGCGGTGCAACCTGAATTTCAATGCCGGAATGCAACACATCGTCTGGATCAGACAAGGACAGCGATGCTTCGCCACCGTCAAATAGTTCTCGGAAAATCTCCTGAAATGCCTGATTGATACCGGCAAACCGTTCTGTAAAGATTCGCTGCATTTCTGCGGTCAGCTGTACAATCAGCGTTTCCAGTTCTTGTTTTGCCTGCGTGGCATCCTGCAACTGTGCGGATAAAAATTCCCACTGCTTGGAAACTTCCTGATACTCTTCGATCGCAGACACATTGACGTGCCCCAATGCCCGAATCTGTCGGCGGAGCGTTTCCAGCTGCTGCTTGGCAAGCAATTCATTGGAAATCGGCTCTGCCAGCTGATTGGCTTCCGATAACGTCACATCATATTGTTCTCGCATCTGCTGCACAATCCGGTCACGCTGCTGTTCCAGTGTATGTTGTTTTGTTTCCAGCTGGGCAACTTCTGCCGCTGCCCGTTCCCGTGCAGCACTCAACTCCCGAATGCCCTCTTGCTGCTGACGAATCCGCTGTTCCTGTTCTGTATGAATCCGTTGCAGCTGTTCAATGGTCTTGCGGTGTTGGGTCATCTGTTCCCGACAGGTCGTCAGCTTGGTTTGCAGTTCCTGTTCCTGCTGCTGCAATTGAACCGCTTGTTCCTGACAAGCCGCTTCTGCTTCTGTCAATTGCTGTTTCTGCTGTCTGCATTGCTGCAACCGCTCCTGTTGTTCTGCAATCTGCTGCTGTTGACCCAAATATGCCTGCTCCAGCTTTGCCGCTGCAATCTGACGGGTGGTCAGCTGTTCCCGAACAGCTGCTTGTTCCGCAGACAAGGCTTCCTGCTGTTGTTTGGCTTCCTGCTGCTGAGCCTGTAAAGCAGTCAAATCTGCCTGCACCCGCTCCCATTCTGCCTTTGCAGTTGCGTGCTGCTGTTGCAATGCTGCCACTTGTTCTGACAGCTGCTTTCGTTGCTGCTGCCGTTCTGAAAGCTGTTGTTGCAGCTGCTGAGACTGCTTCTTTGCAGGTTTTGATTAACGC
>OGPY01002595.1_pt1 | contig 10946 bp, 6 predicted proteins | sample 1553121 | NCBI WGS metagenome assembly OGPY01 (sample SAMEA2580004, study PRJEB22360) | human gut metagenome
AAAAGCCGCTCGCCTGTGGCGTCGTCGTCAATTATATAGAACTGAAGATGGATATAGTGTTTTGCCCGGGAAATGTCGTCGAGCAGGGCGGCGAACATCTCGGGGCCGGCCGTGAACACTTCGACGATGTTGCCGTCGGTATAGTTTGCGCCGACGAGCGACCGTCCGAGCTGTACGTGTTGCCGTCCTTCGGCCCCGAGAAGCTGCTGGGAATCGGCGCTGCGGCCCGATTCGTGGCTGCGTTCGAGAAGCCGGCGGCGGTTTCGCCGCGAAATCATGTGTATGTCCTTGAGGCTGCGCCCGAAGAATATGTATAGAATAATGCCGCCGATCGGAAACAGAAGCAACACGGTTACCCACGCCAGTGATTTCAGCGGATTGCGGTTCTCGCTGATAACGACGCCGATAATGCTCAGGATCGTAACGAAATAAGCTATCGTCACAATCCAGTAGATCAGACTGTTGTTTATGTATTGTTCGAAGAACGACATTTAACCGGAAAGTCTATTTCGCAAATATATGAAAATATTTCGGTCCGACACCATTTCCGCCGATAAAAAATATCTTTTAAAACTATAGGCCAAACTGACTTTATGTCAGAGATTCCGGAGAATCGAAGAGGTTGGCGATAAGCTGGACTGGCTTTGTCGGGAGCGAGGCGACCGCGGCGAACATAAGGCGATGGCGCAGTGCGACATGGCGCAGACCCATTATGCGGCGGTTGACTTCGGGGAATGTCGATTTCCAGGTGGCCACATCGCGGTCGCGGTGGCGCAGCAGTTTCACCTTCGCCGCGAATTTAAGATGATTCAGGAATTCGGCATACCGGTCGGCAATACCGTCGGCAATGAACCGCTGTTCGAGCAGGCGTGCGGTGGCGATATGGTCGTTCAGGAGACGCTGTCGCGATGAGGTCGACAATGATTGGCCGTGGGGCTGAAGTATGTAGGTGTATGTCAGTGAATCGGTGAATTCCACTCTTGGATGTCGGGCCAAAAGCCGGGCGACGACTCCGAGATCATCCCAGCAGTCGATGCCCGGAAAACACTCCATATCGGGCTTCGACAACAGGCTGCGGCGGATTGCTTTCCCCCACAGGCTGAAAGAGTTGACGCATATCGGCTGGTCGTTCAGGTCGGCCGACTCGGGGCGCTTCAGTCGCCTGCGCTTTCCGCTTTTCAGGCTTTCGACGCGTCCCCATAGGATGTCGGCGCTGTCGGTCAGCAGGGGTATGACCGGGCTTATGGGCCCGAGAATGTCGTCAGCGTCGAGGCGAGTGACAAAAGTGCCGCGCGATGCTCTGATACCTTCATTCCAGGCTGCTGAGGCTCCGCTGTTTCTTTCAAGAGAAATTATTCGGAGCGTCAGCCTGTCGGTGAATGAAGCCGCTATGGAGGCAGTGGCGTCGGTGCTCCCGTCATCAATAACGACAACTTCTACCGAGTCCAGAGGCTCGATCGAGCTGAGTGCGCGCGAGAGAGTTGCCGACGCATTATATGCCGGTATTACAATACTGAGCAGCGGGATTTTAGAAGACATATCCTATGCCGACGGTGAATACTCCCGAATTGAAGTCTTTCACCCAGTTGAATTTGCCCTCGGCAAAAATTTTCAGAGAGCTCGTGCAGTAGAACTCACATCCTCCGCCTATGTTGAGGCCGAGCCGCGTCCGGCGGCTGCTGACATCTTCTGTCTCGACGATAGAATGGTCATACATCGACATAAGGTTCAGACCGACAAGAGGGTAGACATCAAAGCGGCCGCTGCCGACACCGATCGGGAATTGGCAGTTGAGATTCACGTGGAGTCCGTCGATGCCACGGTGGCGGAAAACGTAATCGGCGCTCGGAGCCAGCCTGAAATGGCTGGAAAAGCTGTATTGGAAGAAAACGCCGGCGACAGCGCCGTCGTTGGCGGTGTTGAATCCGCCGGCAAGACCGAGGGTTTTCTCACTGCGTTGAGTGGCTGATGCCGCTATGGCAATCAGTAGGGTCAGCGTTAAAGCAACTCGTCGAAGCATAAGTGAATCGGATTTTAACAATGACAAATTTACGAATTATTCATAATATAAACGCACCAGCCCGACGAAAGTTGCCGAATGGGCTTAAATGGCCATAAATAACAACCAATGTTCCAAGTCAGCCGCGCTTGTAGCCATCATTATTTCGGCGGAAGATCAGCCGGTAGGCTTCACGCACCCAGACGACGGCCGACGATGCGGCTATTATTATGACAAGATCCAGTGTGCCTGACGGATTGAAACGCCAGTCGAGGGTATGGATCATCGGCGAGACGTTGAAAAACTCATAGGCTATTTCAGTTATGAACAGCTGGCCTGATACGATGACAGCAACGATAGTCCAGAATCCGCGGCTCATTTTCAGGGCGAATATGCTTTTTCCGGTTTCAAAGGCGCGCGAGTTGAACATATACCAGAAATGCGTCCATACGAAAATCGAAAACAGAAGGGTCATCTCGTAGGGGGTCTCTGTTGTGAGGGGGCCGACTGAAGCCGTCAGCATCCGGGGAATGGAGGTGACGTCGCTGTGACAGAAAAGCCAGTAGAAACCGAATGTGAGCGCGAAGAAGATGACCCCGACCGAGGTAAGCTCGGCTATCATCGGGCGTGTCAGAATCGAGGCGCAGCGGTCGCGGGGTTTGTCGAGCATGACCGAGCGTGAGGGGGGAAGCGAGGCAAGAGCCATAGCTCCGAAGGTGTCCATTATAAGGTTCACCCAAAGCATCTGCGTGACTGTCAGCGGAGATTCGGCTCCGATAAACGAACCGCACAGAACCAGCAGACAGGCGGCAACATTGACTGTAAGCTGGAACAGCAGAAAACGCTGAATGTTCTTGTAGAGCGAACGACCCCACATGACCGCACGGACTATCGACGAGAAAGAGTTGTCGATTATGGTTATGTCTGAGGCTTCTTTTGCAACCGAAGTGCCGTCGCCCATCGACAGGCCGACGTGGGCCTCTTTCAGGGCCGGAGCGTCGTTGGTGCCGTCGCCTGTGACCGCCACCACTTCGTTGTGGGCCTGAAGTGCCTCGACAAGCCGTTTCTTGTCGAGAGGACGTGCTCTGGCAATGATTTTCAGGTCTTCGACGCGTCGGCGAAGCTCGTCGTCGGTCATGGCGGCTATTTCGGGACCTGTAGCGATCTCGCTGCCGGTGTCGGTGGCGTCGTTCCATAGACCTATCTGCCGGCCGATTTCTTTGGCAGTGCCGGGGGTGTCGCCGGTCACGATCTTGATCTTTACTCCGGCATTGAGAACCTCTCCGACTGCTTCGGGAACATCGGCTCGGACTGGATCGGAGATTGCGGCTATGCCGAGAAACACCAGACCGTCGGCCACGACGTGACCGTCGGCAATCGCCGTTTGTCCGGGCTCGAGGCGCTGCCACGCGAAACCGAGAGTGCGCATGGCCATATTCTGATATTCCGCGAGGCGCGTGTCGAGTTCCTGTCTGGTGAGGTCTGAGGTGTCGGCGCATAGACCGAAAACTATTTCAGGGGCGCCTTTAACGTAGAGTATGCGCCCTCCCGTGGCCGATTCAACGACCGTGGCCATATATTTGCGCTCGGTTGTGAACGGAAGTTCTTCGACACGTTTTGCCCCGAGCCGCAGTTTCTCATAGGCGACCCCGCGTGAGGCGAGCCACATAAGCAATGCCCCTTCGGTCGGGTTGCCCAATACCTGCGGCGTGTCGCCCGACGTGTCGAGCCGTGCTGTAGAGTTGACGGCTATCCCTTCGCTGATTATATCATTGTCGGGATTGCCGAAAAAGTCGGTCTTGAAGACTTGCATCCTGTTCTGGGTCAGAGTGCCGGTCTTGTCGGTGCAGATAACAGTAGTGGCACCCATAGTCTCGCAGGCGTGCATCTTTCTGACGAGATTGTTGGCTTTCAGCATACTGCTCATGGAATATGCCAGCGAAAGTGTCACTGCCATAGGCAGCCCTTCAGGAACAGCAACAACAATGAGAGTTACGGCGACCATAAGTGTCTTCAGCGTATGGGCCAGAAGATGAGACCAGTCGGTGGTTCCGGCTTCGGAGTTTATCATGGCGTAGGCCGCGCAGACCGATGCTATGAACAGTGCGAAAAACAGGGCAATGACCGCTATGTTGATTTTTCGGGATGCTTTCTTTGAACGGGCAATGACGAACCAGAAGAAGAACCCTACGGGCGCAGCGGGAAGCCATGCAGCCGGTTCTCCCCATCCTAAAAATCCGATTTTCTGAACTACGATTATAAGGGCGGCAAACACATAGCTGCCGTTTGTTATCCATACGGCCAGACGCCCGAGCTGTTCGTTGAGCGGAGTCTTGACCGAGTCGTCGATTTGCGCCTCTTTGTAGACCTTTCCCATTTCCGTGGCGTCGCCGACAGAGGTCACGCGGGCGATGCAGTGCCCCTCCATTATCTTTGTTCCGCGTAGAATATGGTTTGAAGGGTAGGTGGCCTCTTTGTCGAAATGGGCTTCGTCGACAGTTTTGGCGGCAAGCGGCTCGCCGGTGAGTGTCGACTCGTCGACACTCAGTGTGACGGCATCGACGAGTTCGGCATCGGCCGGTATCTCGTCGCCTGTGTTGAGCATTATTATGTCACCCACAACGATGTCACGGCGCGGAATCGACGTGACGTTGCCATTGCGGAGAACTTCGACGGGCTCGTCGTCGTTGACGCGGTTGAGAATCCTGAATGCTTTATTGGCCCGTGATTCGAATATGAAGGCCAGGCCGGTTGCGAGCAAAATGGCTATGAAAATGCCTATTGGCTCGAAAAATACTTTCGAGCTGTTCCCTAAGCCGAAATATTCATAAATAGAGATGCCGATTGACAGTACTCCTGCAATCAGCAGGACGATTATCAGCGGGTCGGAGAATTTTTTCAGGAACTCTTTCCACCATGGAGTGCGTTTTGCCGGAGTGAGCACATTGGAGCCATGGCTTCGCCGGCTGGCGAGCACCTCGTTGTCGGTCAGTCCGTTGATTCTGGGCGTTTGTGACATTGGTTATAAGCGAGAGAGCTGTAAATGGTTAGTTTCGCAGAATGGGGGGCACAAAGTTAGATATTAAATACCGAACCGTAAGAATATAACATATTGAAAATTTATTAAGTTTTTCAGTTGCAGTCAGCTGAGCAGGCGCAGAGAGGCCGCACGACCCGTGGGACGTTCCACGATTATCTGGGTGGCTATTTTCTCGCGCAGTGAAGCTATGTGGCTTATTATGCCTATGCGGCGTCCGACTTGATGGTGGAGGCTTTTCAGCGTGCCTATAGCGCGGTCGAGCGGTTCTCCGCTGAGCGAGCCGAAGCCTTCGTCGATAAAGAGGGTGTCGCAGCCGCGCATTTCGCCGATGTCACTCATCGCCAGCGCCAGCGCGAGCGACACGAGGAATGTCTCGCCTCCCGAGATCGTGTTAGCTGTCCGTCGGGCGTAGTCCTGATAGCTGTCGGTCACCATTATAGTGAATGTTCCCGGATAAACCTCAAGCTCATAGCGGTCGTTAAGTCGTTTTAGATAGCTGTTAGCGCCGTTTATGAGGCATTCGAGCAGATGACTCTGGGCCACTCGGCGAAATTTTTTCCCTTCGGCGTCGCCGAGGTAACGGCAAAGCTGTTCCCATCTGCTGTAGTCGGCGCCGGCTGCCGACAGTTCTTCATCGGCACGGATAAGTTCAGCTGAATACCTGGCGGCATTGTCGAATACAGCTTTTATCCGGGCCCGCTCTTCCATAGCTTCTCTTTCGGTTTTCTCGGCTTCAGCAATCAGGGGGTGCAGATCGGCAGCATGCCAGCCGTTGCCGTCAGTGTTGTCAGCAGCCTCGTCGATGAGATCGGCCGGTCGCGTTTTCGCATGTTCCTGCGACTCTCGTTTTACTGCTGAAAGTTCTGTTTCGCTTGCAATGAGAAGCCGCTGAATCTTGTCGACAGTGTCGCGCCAGTCTTTCACCGTGCTTTCGGGAAGAGCCATGAGGTGTTCGACTTCGGCTCGGTCGATTGTCGGATTTGTGGCGAAGAAGTCGTCGAGAAGCGTTTTCTGCCGGCTGAGATCGGTGTTTTGTGCGTTTATAGATGCTACAGCCGAAGTGACAGCGTTAGACAGACTGTAGAAATCTTTCTCGACGTTTCGGGAATCACCGTTCACCTGAGCGGTTGCCGCATGCTCATCTTCGGGTATACCGAGTTTGCCGGATATTTCGTCGCGCAGGTGCCGGCTGCGGTCAATTATGCCGGTCAGTGTCTCGAGTTGTTTCGAAAGGCCCGTTGATTGTTCGATAAGAGAAGTAAGCTCTCTTGCGGCGGCTGTGATGTCGGCGGCATATTCGGCGGGTTCACGGCGGAAGTCCCGGCTACTTACAGCCGAACCGTCGAGAACGGCCGACAACTCGTCGAGAGTCGACGCGATATTGACATTGTTGGTCTCTATTGTCGCGGAGATTGCGCTCCTGCGTTCGAGAGCGCCGGAGAGAATCTGTCGTACTTTCTCACAGGATTTGCGCGCGCTGTCGAGACGGCGCTGAATGTTGTCAACCGATGCGCGAAGTTCACCGACGGTTTTTTCCAGAGTTTCAGCGGCTGCTATCTGTTCGCCGATCCTGTCCGCTACAGTCGCAGTGTGGTGCGAGATCGTATCGGCAAGGTTGCTGTCTACGGTTATTCCGAGTTCATGGCTCTTTACGCTCAGATCATCGGACAGTCTCTTTTTTTCTTCGTTCAGGCGCCCGAGCTCATTGTCGGTTTTCTCTTTATCGACAGCAAGCGCCTTTATCGTACTTTCGATCTCAGCCTGATGTCTGAGAGCGGTTTCATATTCTGACTGGTGCCGTTCAAATTCCAGACGCGCTTTGTCGGCGAGCTCGCGCAGTATTTCGCCGGCTGTCAGCTCATGGTCGATCAGTGAGCCGCAGACCGGACAACTGTCACCGACGCGGAGGTTCGCTCTGAGATGTTCGGCGGCATCTCCGGCCGCTCTGGCGGCGTCGTCTGACGATTTCTTATAGGCGTCGCGGGCCGCGCGCGCTGCAATCAGCGTTTTCCCGGTTTCGGCGAGAGCTTTCTGCGAAGTCGCAGTGCGTGCGGCTATATCGTCCATTACGCGACCGCAGGCGGCTAAACTCTCGTCAGAGCGCTTGACGGCATCCACTATAGCCGAGAGGCGGTCGAGCTTGCGGCTGCTTTCTGAAAGCGCATCTTTTTCTTTGCGCATATCGGACAGTTTCGTTTCAGCAAGCTTTTCCGACGTTTCTTCGAGCTTTTTGCGGATATTGCCGAGAGTTGAGGAACATTCTTTTTCGACAGCTTCGGCATGTTGCAGGCGAGGACGTATGACATTGGCAATCTCTTCGTCGGCAGTCTTCAGATTACGCTCGCTTGCAGCCACTGCGGAACGCAGATCGGCGACACTGTTCAGCTTCCCGGCGAGCATCGGCGCATTGTCGAGAATGCTTCTAATAGGCCTTCGGGACTCAATGGCCGCGTCAATTGCATCGCGTGTTCTGGCGGTTTTGGTCAGTTCGTTTTCGAGAGCGGCAAGCCGACAGGTCAGATCCCTGAAATTGTGGCGGCAGGAAACAAGTCTGACCTGTTCGGTTTCGAGGCGCTTCTGCGCTTCGCGAAGAAAGGATAGGGCAGACCGTGCTTTCGCGCTGGCGTCGAAAAGCCTTATGCCTTTTATTGCGTCAGCGTATTTTTCTGACCGGGCTTGCTTTTCGGCGTCGTTCCTGATGTTTATGGCTTTTTCGAGTTTCTGGGCAATCTCGTTGCGTCTGGTTTCCCATGAGGCTGCCTCGGTGAGCCGTTTTTTCAGATTCTCGGCTTCGGATTTCCGTCGGGCGAGCTCAGCATCCTCAGCTTCGAGTTCGGCGCGCCTTTCGCCTGATAGCGCCTGTGCGACAAGCGCGTCGCGCCGTTCTTTCGCAGCCTGTCGGATTCGGTCTTTAGCCGATGTAATAGCAAAAATCTTTTTACCCGCCTTCTCAAACTTGTCGAGCCCCGTGATTTTTTGCAGCAGAGCCGCCTTCTCGTCGACATCACTCTTAAGAAACGCGGCGAATTCGCCCTGAGATAGCATGGTCGTGCGGCAGAACTGTCCGAAATCAAGACCTGTCAGACGGGCAACCGCAGTGTTTATTTCTCTGATCTGTGTCATTGTCTCGCGAGTGCGCAGATTTGTCAGAGTCCATTCGCGTTTGAGCTTCGTGCCCGGTTCTTCATCTTTTTTGCGGCGTCGTTCCCTGATGCGTCTGACCGTCCATAGAGCTTCCCAGTTGTCGCCGTCGGCTTCGAAAATCAGCCTGACGAGCCCCTGGTTGGTGTTTAGCCGCAACAGGCGCATCGGATTCCCGTAGGTGATGTTGTCGGGCATGTTCTCTTTGTCGCCGCGGCCGCCGGCATTCATTCTCGGAGTATTGTCGTAGAGCGCGAGGCAAATGGCGTCGAGCAGTGTCGATTTGCCCGAGCCTGTCTCGCCGTTGATCAGAAAAATGTCGGCGTTTCCAAGAGGGCCATTGTCGAAATCGACCGAGGCTTTCTCGAACGACGCTATATTCTCGATGTCGAGTGTTTTCAGTTTCATTTTGATTGTCAGGATTTGAGATTATCGTCAGCCTTGACAGCGGCTACGGCTTCTGCGAGCAGTCCGGCGAGCTCGTCGCTCCATTCGAGTCCTTTGCGACGAAATAGGCCGGCCGCTATTTCTTCCTCAGTCGTATCGCGCATCTCCGACACTGTCAGCGCCGTATGGAGCGCGGCTGCGTCGTCCCGACGGCTGCGGAGAAGATTGGTGGTGCAGTATTCCAGCCCGAGGTCGCCACAGAGGGCCGAGAGGTGCGCTATAGTCTCGCGGCGCGGAAATATCGTCCCTTCGGGCAGGCGGAGGTTCAGCCTTATAAAAGTTCCGTCCGGCAAATCAGACGCGGCATCGGTCAGTGCGGCCGTGAGCTCTTCCTCATCCATCCCGTCCGGGCCCCCTATCGTGACAAGCTTGCGTCGGGGCTTCAGCGTTACAGTCGTGACTGTCGGAATGATTCCGGCAGCGGGCAGCTCTACGATAGTGACGGAATGGGGATAGCTCTCGTCAAAACTGATAGGTAAGGGGGTGCCGCAATAGCGGGCAATGGCGTTGCCTGTGTTCCATTGTTGTGGACAATGTATATGGCCGAGTGCCAGATAGTCGTAGCCGTGTCCCAGACTGTCGATCTCGACGTTTTCACAGCCGCCGACAAACCGCTCGTCTGCATCGGAATGGCCCGTGGTGACAGAGCGTGAGACGGGCAGGTGGGCCATCATGACAGTCGGCAGCGTGGGGCTTATCTCGCGCGAGACTATATCGGTCAGCCCGTCGAACAGTCCCTCGGGCATATTGCGCCGGTTTATGTAAGGCACAGCAATCACCGTCCCCTTTTCGCCTACGCGTATAATAAACCTGTCGGCAATCTCGGCTATATCGGTGTCGGCAGTGATTCCGGCCGATCCGATAGTGTGGATTCCCAGACGGCTGTAGACGGCCGAATGGGTTGTGTGGCGTGATGGTGAATCATGATTCCCGCTGGTGAGGATTATCTTCATACCGGGTTTCCCGGCGTCGGCGAGTTCCATCAGAGCACTGTCGAGAAGACGTTCGGCGGCAGCCGACGGGCTGGAGTTATCGAAAATGTCGCCGCTGACAAGCATGGCGTCGGGCTGCTCGCTGGCAACCGTTTCGGTGAGCTGTCGCAACATTTCGCGGTGATCGTCGAGTCGGTCGTGGCCGTAGAGGGTGGCGCCGAGATGCCAGTCGGAGGTGTGGATAATTTTCATTGACAGGTTTGTTTCTTGACCACAAATTTAGCGAATAAAGCGCTATTTTGAGTATTTTTGCTGCGTAAACCAAGTTTAATGATGTCTATGAACAGTATTCTCGAAAACAATCTTCTCAAAGTCGAGGTGTCGTCGTTCGGCGCCGAACTTCAGAGCATAACAAGCAAAGCCAGTGGGTATGAATATCTCTGGCAGGGCGATCCGGCGTTTTGGAAACGGCGCTCGCCGGTGCTTTTCCCTATAGTCGGGGCGTTGTGGAACGGCGTTTTCCGCATTGATGGCCGCGAGTATAAGATGGAGCAGCACGGTTTTGCCCGCGACATGGAGTTCAAGCCTGTGGCTGACGCTCCCGAAGACGAACTGCTCTACGTGCTTGAATCGACACCCGAGACTCTCGAACAGTTTCCCCGGCCGTTCCGTCTTGAGATAGGCTATGCGCTTTATGAGACAAGAATTACTGTTAAGTGGCGCGTCGTCAACACCGGCCCCGAAGAGCTCTGTTTTCAGATCGGCGCCCATCCGGCGTTCAATCTGCCCGGTTTCGATGCGTCGCAGCCGGTGCACGGCTATTTCGCGTTCGATGCCACTGATCTGATCACGGAAATTATCGGTTGGAACGGTTGCGTCGGCGATGTGGGCGCCTATGTGAAGCTTGACGACGTGGGCATGCTTCCTATAAAAGCTGATACATTCAGCCGTGATGCGCTGATTTTCGGCAACAGCAAGGTGCATAGGGTGTCGCTTCTCGACAGCTGCCGCTCGCCGGTAGTCACCCTGCTTTTCAGCTCGCCCTACGTCGGTCTGTGGGCGCCGAAGCCCGATGCGCCTTTTGTCTGCATCGAGCCGTGGTATGGACGAGCCGATTCTGTAGGCTTTGGGGGTGATTTCTCCCGGCGTCGCGCCGTCAACCGCCTCGCCCCGGGCGAAGCCTTCACCGCCTCCTATATGATCCTCATCGACAATCTGTAGCATCTTTTCCTTGTGAACATCAAGCCAACGATCGGAAAGCAATAGTGACTTATGCTTCCGACGGATTGCAGAACTCCAGTTTTATATGAATTTCCGCCCTGAATGTGGCCGCGTGCCTTTGGCTACAGTACCTGACAATTTTTTTGTCATTTTGGCGGACGTATTT
>OGPY01002613.1_pt1 | contig 10858 bp, 6 predicted proteins | sample 1553121 | NCBI WGS metagenome assembly OGPY01 (sample SAMEA2580004, study PRJEB22360) | human gut metagenome
ATGCAGCCGCCTACGGCACAGAACTTTGCCATCGGACTGCAAGCCACAGAAGTAGACAATAGCAAAGAAGCCCGGTCCGGTGCGAAATCGACCTTCAACAGCATCGTCAACACTTCGATGATAGATATGAAATATAAAGACCAACCGATAAACGGAACCGGATGGACCGAGCAGACAGCCGGAACAGTGGTTCCTTCGAGCCTGTATTACTATCAGTTACGTGACCGCCTTGGAAAGTCGGCACTCAAGAAAGTAATGGACGAACCACAGTACAATAAATATTTCAACCGATAAAGATAACCATGAAGAAGATTCTATCAATCATACTCACCCTAACTCTCTCCGCAACCGTTTTTGCGCAACCTCTGCCCAAAAAGCTTGAACATAACGAGAAAATGGCCTGGTGGCGCAATGCCAAATTCGGCATGTTCGTGCACTGGGGACCTTACTGCCTGTACGGCGGCGTATACAACGGATTCAACCAAAGACGAGGCGGTGCGGAATGGATTATGAACCGTTGCAAAATACCTGTACGTGAATATCGTGCGAAAGCCTGCACCTTCAATCCCGTGGACTTCAATGCCGAGGAACTGGTGCTGACTGCCAAAAATGCAGGTATGAAGTATATCATATTCACCACCAAACACCATGACGGATTCGCGATGTTCAAAAGCAATGCCAGCGAATTCAATATCGTAGACTACACCCCGTTCAAACGTGATATCGTAGACGAACTGGCAAAAGCCTGCCGTAAGCACCATATAAAACTGGGATTTTATTATTCCCAGACACAGGACTGGTGCAACCCCGGCGGCGGCACTATCCGCAAAGAAATGAAAGAAGGATGGGCAAACCCTGATTCGGTAGCCATCGACAATTTTACCCAAGAGAATCTGGGAGGTTGGGATTGCCTGCAACGTTCCGCCTCTCTGGATGATTATTTCAGAAAGGTAGCCATCCCGCAAATCAAAGAACTACTGACGAATTATGGTGACGTAGCCGTCATGTGGTGGGATACCCCGCACCGTATCAGCAAAGAGACAGCGGCGGAAATCGCTGCCGAACTCGCCAAGTATCCGCAGGTAATTACCAACGACCGGTTGCGCCGTCCCGATTTTCCCGGCGACTATAAGACTCCCGAAGGACGTATCCCCCACGCAAAGGACATCGAACGCGTAGACTGGGAGACGTGTATGAATATCGGCAGCTCCTGGGGATACAAAAGCTGGGAGAAGAACTGGAAAAGTGCGGAAACAATTATCCGTAATCTCAATACCATTGCCGCCCGTGGCGGCAACTACCTGCTCAACGTCGGCCCCGACCCGACAGGTGTTGTGCCTGCTCCCGCACTGGACTGCCTGAGAAAAGTAGGCGAATGGATGCGGGTGAACGGTGAAGCGATTTACGCAACACAGCGCAGCGAAATATTTCCTCCCTGGGGCGAATGTATCCGGAAAGACGAAAAGAAGAACTCCGTATATTATCTCTCCGTCTTTCAATGGCCGGAAGACGGCAAACTGGCATTCGACACGAAATATACAGTGAAGGAAGCAATGCTGCTGGCCGACGGTACGAAACTGAAATTTACTAAAACGCCCGGCGGCATTACGATACAAGTTCCCACGCAGGCTCCTGACAAGATAGCTACGGTTGTCAGACTGGAATTGAAAGAGAAACTGCCCGCAATCCAATTAATATCCAACACCGCGAAAGCATTCGAAATAGCTGACGAATGAGAATCTACGGACGAATAAAAAATAGCAGACGATGAATATGAAGGTACGAAGTATATGGTTTTCAGGATGTATATTCCTTTCCACGACATTAACGTTTGGAAAAGAATACAAGCTTTGGTATAACGCTCCGGCTACCGTATGGGAAGAAGCTCTTCCTATCGGTAACGGACGTATCGGAGCGATGGTATATGGCAACCCGCTACAGGAAGTATATCAACTGAACGAAGAATCGATCTGGTCGGGCTATCCGCAGGACTGGAACAACCCCAAAGCCGCGAACGCGTTGCCACAGGTACGGGAAGCTGTCGACCGCGGAGACTATGCCAAGGCAAGCGAACTCTGGAAAGCCAATGCACAAGGTCCGTATACAGCCCGTTACCTGCCTATGGCAAACCTGATGCTCGACCAACTGACGCGGGGGGAAGCCCGGAATCTGTATCGTGAACTCAACATATCGAACGCACTGTCTACCGTCACCTACGAAGCGGACGGAGTGAAATACCGCCGCACTTCCTTTATCTCCTATCCGGACCAGGTGATGGTCATAAAAATAGCCGCAGACCGTCCCCAGGCGGTATCGCTCCATATTCGCTTGAACAGCCTGCTGCGCTATACCGTGCAGACAAAAGGGGAAAAGACACTGATCCTGAACGGCAAAGCCCCCGCCTATGTTGCCAATCGTGACTACGACCCACATCAGGTGGTATACGATGACAAACGGGGGACACAATTCAAAGTGCAAGTGGAACTGCTGCCGGATGGCGGTCACTGTGAGGCAAACGACTCTGCACTGACCGTTCGCAATGCAAATGAAGTAGTGCTGCTACTCTCTGCCGTCACCGATTTCGGGAATAAGAAAATGACACTCAAAAAATGCAAGCGTCCCTATCAGGAATTACTGCAACGACACACGGATGACCATCAGCAACTCTTCAACCGCCTGCAACTATCACTGGGCACAGAGAATCTGCAAAAAGAAGCACTCCCCACCAACGAACGTTTAAAAAGCTTCGAACAAGACCCCACTGACAACGGATTGACGGAACTCTACTATCAATACGGTCGTTACCTGCTGATTGCCTCTTCCCGCCCGGGCGGGCTGCCCGCCAATCTGCAAGGCATCTGGAACCGGCACGTTCAACCGCCTTGGGGATCGAATTATACGACCAACATTAATACTGAGATGAATTACTGGCCGGCGGAAATAACCAATCTTCCGGAATGCTTCCTGCCATTGTGCGATTTCATCGGCCGCCTGGCTGTCAATGGCGCACAAACGGCCAAAGTTAACTATGGCATCAATCGCGGATGGCTGGCCCACCATAACTCGGACGTCTGGGCACAAACCGCTCCGACCGGAGGCTATGATTCCGATCCGAAAGGCGCACCTCGATGGTCGTGCTGGCCAATAGCAGGCGTATGGCTCTGTCAGCATCTATGGGAACACTATGCCTTCGGCGGCGATAAAAAATACTTGTCCAAAACGGCTTATCCCCTGACGAAAGGCGCCGCCGAATTCCTGCTGCAATGGCTGCAAAAAGATCCGGAAACAGGCTACTGGATTACCAACCCATCCACTTCACCCGAGAATCGCTTCCGCTATATCGACAAGGAAGGAAAGAAACAGAACGGAGAGATCAGCCGTTCATCCGGTATGGATCTCGGTCTGGCATGGGACTTACTGACCAACTGCATCGAAGCAAGTACGGTGCTGGATACGGACAAAGCATTTCGCCAGCAGTGCATGGATGTACGCGCCAACCTGCAACCGTTCCGCATCGGTTCAAAAGGACAACTACTCGAATGGGATAAAGAGTTTGAAGAGACAGACCCTAACCATCGCCATGTATCCCATCTGTTCGCCCTGCACCCCGGACGACAGATTATCCCCGAACAGCAGCCGGACCTGCCAACGGACACTCGAAATCCGCGGAGACGGCGGCACAGGCTGGGCTATGGCATGGAAAATTAACTTCTGGGCACGTCTGCGCGACGGTAATCATGCTTTCGGGATGCTGAAAAACGGATTGAGATACGTAGATGCCACCCAAGTCAGCGTCCGTGGAGGGGGTACATACGCCAATCTCTTCGATGCCCATCCCCCTTTCCAGATTGACGGAAACTTCGGAGGAACGGCAGGCATTACGGAAATGCTGCTGCAAAGCCATGCGGGATACATACACCTGCTACCTGCCCTGCCGGACAACTGGCAAAGCGGAAGTATCAAAGGCGTCCGCGCCAGAGGCGGATTCACCATCGACATGGAATGGAAAGAAAGCAGGATTACCCGGCTGTCCGTTACTTCCCATTCGGGAGGAACCTGCCGGATACGCGAAGCGACCTCACCCCACGAAGAAGTGATTGAAACGGAAAAGGGAAAGACGTATCAAGTGAAATAAAAAAAGACTGCTTATCAAGTTTAATAAAAGAGAGAACAATCATGAGAAACTATTATCAAACCATAACGATTGCCTGCTGCATGGCAATGAGTGCTTCTCCCCTCGCTATATGGGCGCAGAGTGGCGACGAACAAGGGCTCGAAATCCCCCGCAACCTGCAATTGCAACAAGACAAAGACGAGCTTCGCAAAGCCTACGACGGTTGGTGGACAGCCTCTCAAAAGAATAAGGAGCAACGAATGTCGTGGTATAACGAAGCCAAATTCGGTTGCTTCATCCATTGGGGCCCTTACTCCGTACCCGCGGGTCTTTGGAAAAACAAGATGCAGAGCGGCTATACCGAACACCTGATGCGAAAAGCCCGCATCCCCCTGGAAGAGTACAAAAAAGAACTGATACTTCCTTTCAATCCTACTGAATTTGATGCCGAGGAGTGGATGCGCCATGCATCGGAAGCAGGCATGAGATATTTCGTCATTACTGCCAAGCATCACGACGGATTCGCCATGTATCCATCCGATGCTTATCCCTACGATATTCGCCTTTCCAAATTTCAGAAAGATCCGATGGAAGCATTGAGCAGAGCCGCTAAGAAATATGGCATCAAGTTCGGTTTCTATTATTCGCACGCTTTTGACTGGGAACACCCGGACGCTCCGGGAAACGATTGGGATTATCCCACGAATCCCGGTGGAGATAAACTTGTGGGCGGCAAGAACTGGTGGCTGGAACGTAAAGACTTTCTCGCTAATGCCGAGAAATATGTAAACGAGAAATCCATTCCGCAAATACAGGAACTTATCAGAAAGTACGACCCCGACATCTTATGGTTCGATACTCCGCAGAAGCTTCCGCTCTATCTCAATATCCGCATACTGGAAGCTATCCGCCAAGCGGACCCACAAAACAAAATCGTCGTAAACGGACGACTAGCACGTTTTGGCTCTAATAATATAGGTGATTACCGCAATACGGGCGACCGTTCCGCCTTCTTTTTCCCCACCGAAGGGGCATGGGAATCTATTCCCACTACCAACGAGTCTTATGGATACAGCGTAGTGGATACAGTGCGCAAACCTGTTTCATTCTTTGTACAATTATTACCCAGCGCCACTTCGAAAGGGGGTAATATACTGATGAACGTAGGTCCGATGGGCAATGGCCGATGGGACAAGAGAGACATCGAAGTGTTTCAGGGCATAGGACAGTGGTTGAAGGTGAACGGAGAAAGTATCTATGGAGCACAACGCACCAATCTGCCTATACAGCCGTGGGGCGTAACGACACTGAAAGGAGATACGCTGTATGCACACGTATTTCATTGGCCAGCCGATGGAAAACTGATTATCGGCGGACTCCGTTCCGACATCGGAAAAGGATGGCTCGTTGCCGACAAGAAGGCGGCGATAAGATTCAAGCGCTTAAACGCGGATGATTACGAACTGACCTTGCCCGCCAATGCGCCGGACAGCATGAATTCCGTCATCGCACTGGTACTGAACAACCGGAAAGTGCCGAATCCCATCCGTCTTATCGACCACAAACAGAGCAATACGCTCTATACATTCGATTCCGAACTGCAAGGGCGTGGATTGGGATACGGTGACGGCAAACCGAACCGCAACTACGTTACCAAATGGAAAAATACGAATCAGTGGATGAAATGGAACTTACGGTCAAGCGCACCTGTCGAATATACTGTTTATCTGGACTACAACACGCAGGGAAAGAATGATACGGGAACAGTCGTGGTAGAGATAGCCGGACAGAAACTGGAAGCGAACTACTCCACTTATCCCGAACAGAAAGGGACCAACAGTCTACGTCTGGGAAAAGTGAAGCTGCCGAAAGGTAGTTTTGAATGCAGCCTGAAAGGAAAACAATACCAGGAAAGCCAATACATGACTCCTATTGCCGTACGGCTTGAAAAAGAGTAAGCATGGCAGTAATCTCTGTATCGCAATAACTTCGAAATAGCAAATACATTGAATAACGCTAACAAATAGTATACATATATGAAATTGAAATTATCCACCGTAACCATAAAGTTGAAGCTCCCCATAGCAGCTTTATTGCTCGGAGCCGGCCTCACGGCCTGTACTCCGCAACCGGATTCAAACATAGTGGAAGACAACATGGAGTTTGCACAGCAACAACTCCGATGCGCTTTTGATGAAATAGACTACGCCGTAGCCAACGAATCACCCGAAAGCCGTGCGCAACGCGAAAAGAACGGATGGGGGCCACTCACCAATCCCCGGAATACGGAACCGGACGGGACGCTTCACCTCGTCCCGTCCAAAGACTGGACCAGCGGATTCTTCCCCGGCGAGCTCTGGTTTCTCTATGAGTATACCCAGAATAATTTCTGGAAAAAGAAGGCGCAGCAACATACCGATATCCTGGAACAGGAAAAGATGAACGGCGGCACTCACGACATGGGCTTCAAGATGTATTGCAGCTTTGGAAACGGTTATCGCCTGACGCAAGACGAACGCTACAAAGAAATTCTGTTGCAATCGGCACGCACACTTTCCACCCGGTTCAAACCCAAAGCCGGCATTATCCGCTCTTGGGACCATAACAAGGATAAATGGCAATGCCCGGTCATCATTGATAATATGATGAACCTTGAGTTGCTGTTTTGGGCTACCAAAGAAAGTAAGGATTCCACCTATTATAATATAGCGGTAAGCCACGCACGGACTACGATGAAAAATCATTTCCGTGCAGACTATAGTTGCTATCATGTGATAGACTACGACACCATCACCGGACAAGTACTGAAAAAGAACACACATCAGGGACTTGCGCACGAATCGGCTTGGGCACGCGGTCAGGCATGGGCACTGTATGGCTATACGATGTGTTACAGGGAAACCAAGTTACCGGAATTCCTCGAACAGGCTAAAAAGGTGGAACAATACCTCTTCACCCACAAAAATATGCCCGAAGACCTGATCCCTTACTGGGACTTCGACGCTCCCGGCATTCCCAACGAGCCGCGTGACGCCTCAGCAGCCACAGTGATCGCTTCCGCACTCTACGAACTGTCGCAATATGACCGCAAAAACAGCGAACGCTACAAGAAAAACGCCGACAGGATAGTAGAGAACCTGACGAACAGTTATCGCACTACGCTGAACAAAGACAACGGTTTCCTGCTACTCCACAGCACAGGAACCAAACCTACCAACGTAGAAGTGGACGTACCCATCGTATATGCCGACTATTACTTTATAGAAGCATTACTACGCAAGGATAAACTGGAGAAAACCGGCAAACTTTTCTAAAAACGAGAAAGAAATGAAACGACTGATTTATACGTTATGCCTTATTATAGGCTGCGCCACCCTATCCGAAGCTAAAGTCCTCACCGGGCATAAAACCCGGCTAACCGACAACTGGCTGTATCTGCGGGGAGACATCGGCAATATCTGGGAAGCAGTGCGTCCCGCCGCTCCCAGCAGTTCGGAATGCGTTCCCCTATGGACGCCTGTCACCCTGCCCCATTGCTTCAATGCCACAGATGCCGTAGACCCGGACATGAATTACTACCAGGGCCCCGGGTGGTATAAAACACTGCTCGACATACAAAATCCCTATCCCAACGGACGAATCCTGCTCGACTTTGAAGGAGCGGGACAAAAGACCGAAGTATACATCTACACGACACGGGTCGCTTCCCATATCGGCGGATACGATGAATGGACGGCAGATATCACCGAAGCGGTGCAAGCATTCGTCTCCACTCCCGAATGTGTTCAACGTTTTGGCGGTAAAGTTCCCCTATCCATCCGTTGCGACAACAGCCGGGATGCGGAAATGATTCCTTCCGACTTATCGGATTTCAACGTTTATGGCGGACTATACCGCTACCTCAACCTGGCGTATGTCCCCGAAGTTTCCATAGATCGTGTACAAATAGATGCCGTATTAGACAAAAACCTGAAAAAGGCAACACTTGCCGTTCAAGCTTTTTTCTATAATCCGTCGGATATCAGGAAAACAACTGCGCATATCATCGTCAAATCTCCTTCAGGCAAGATAATACTGAATGAAGAAAAAGAAGTGATGCCGCTTGGAAAAGCTTCCCTGCTGACGGCAAATATTCAGAAGCCGGAATTATGGTCGGACGAGGATCCTGCTCTTTACACCTGCGAAATTACCCTGCACCACAACGGACAGGAGCAGAAAGCCATCGAGCGATTCGGATTCCGCCATTTTGAATTTGTGGAAAAAGGACCATTCCGCCTCAACGGTTCCCGCCTTTTGCTGCGCGGTACACACCGCCACGAAGACCATGCGGGCGTAGGCGCAGCTATGACAGAAGAACAAATGCGGGCGGAAATGACGCTCATGAAAGAAATGGGAGTGAATTTTATCCGGCTGGGACATTACCAACAGTCGGACATTATTCTTTCTCTTTGCGATGAACTGGGCATTCTTGTATGGGAAGAGATTCCCTGGTGCCGCGGCGGTCTGGGTGGCGAGCAGTATCAGGCACAAGCCAAACGAATGTTGACGAACATGATTCATACGCATTATAATCATCCCGCCGTCATCATCTGGGGATTAGGTAATGAAAACGACTGGCCGAACGACTTCCCGGAATTCGACAAGGGAAAGATACGTAGTTTTATGAAGGAACTCCATGAATTGGCGCATCAATCGGACGATAGCCGGGTGACCGCTATCCGCCGTTGCGACTTCTGTAAAGATATCGTAGATGTTTATTCTCCTTCTATCTGGGCGGGGTGGTACAGAGGCATCTTCACCGATTATAAAAATGCTTCATTCCATGAGATGCAGCAGGTGAAACATTTCTTCCATGCCGAATGGGGAGGCGACTGCCATGCCCGCCGCCATGCGGAGGACCCGTTCATCAATTTGGATAAGATTGAAGCGGGCAAGGGAGCAGACGAACGCGCGGGAGATGCTTCGCTTTACGGTGGAAACGCACGCGCTTCCAAAGACGGCGACTGGTCGGAAAGTTACATGGTGCGCCTCATCGACTGGCATCTGAAAGAACAGGAAACGATGGATTGGCTGACAGGGGCGGCATATTGGCCGTTCAAGGACTTCTCTACTCCGGTACGTCCGGAGAATCCTGTGCCTTATGTCAATCAAAAAGGAGTAGTGGAAAGAGATCTCACACCGAAGGAGACTTACTATGTATTCCAATCATACTGGGCGAAAAAGCCTATGATACATATCTATGGGCATACATGGCCGATTCGATGGGGCAAACCGGAAGAAATGAAAGAGATATTAGTCTACTCTAACTGTCCGCAAGTGGAGTTGATTGTCAACGGAGTGCCGCAAGGAATAAAGAAGCGTAACAGTCAGGACTATCCGGCGGCAGGTCTACACTGGAACTGCAAGTTACAGGCAGGAGAGAATACAGTCATCGCCCTTTCCAAAGGGAAAGCAGTCGTGGCAGACACGCTCCGGTTTGTATACGAAACCCGCACATGGGGTAAGCCTGCGCAACTGCAAGCGAAAGTCACTCATTGCGGCGGAGAAAGTTCAGGCGATATATCAATGGTGGAAGTCCAGCTGACAGACGCTAAAGGCGTACCCTGTCTGGATGCCGTAAACTATATAGAATTCGGACTGGCAGGAGACGGGCAATTAATCGAGAACCAGGGGACTTCTACCGGTTCACGAAAGGTACAGGCCTACAATGGTCGCGCAGCCATCCGTGTAGATAAAAGGAAAGGAGAATCGGTAGTATCCGTGCGGTGTGATATCCCGGAAGTTAAAACGGTGTTTGTCAGGCTATAAAGTTTAACAAGTATATCTGTTATTTTTAAAAATACACTATCTTTGCGTATACCGTATAGCTAAAAAATATTCCGTTAAATTTCTCTTTTATGAAAACATTGAAAGCTGTCTACCTAGTAACTGTCATTACCGGCTTGTTGACCGGTTTATCCTTGTCATCTTCCGCATCCGCCCAAGATATCTCAGGAACCTGGCACGGAAAACTGACTGTTCCCACCGGTTCGCTGACCCTTGTATTCCATATCAATCAGACAGGAGAAGGCACTTACATAACGACACTCGACAGCCCCGACCAGGGGGCTAACGGAATAAAGACGCAAACCACTTCGTTCAAAGATTCCATATTGACTGTGCAGACACCTGTTATCCACGCTTCTTACAAAGGAAAGCTGAGCAACGACCGTAGTATTAGCGGAACATTCACACAAGGCATTCCTTTGCCGTTGAATCTGGAAAAAGGAGAAGCAAGCCGCTCCAAACGCCCGCAGGAACCTCAGCCGCCTTTCTCTTACAAAAGCGAAGAAGTCACGGTAAGAAACGAACAGGACGGAATCAATCTCGCGGGAACATTCACTCTTCCCGAAAAAGGAACAAAATTTCCGGCGGTAGTCATGGTGACAGGAAGCGGTGCGCAGAACCGGGATGAGGAGATTATGGGACACAAGCCTTTCCTTGTCATCGCCGACTATCTGACGCGAAACGGCATCGCCGTATTGCGCTGCGACGACCGTGGCACAGCCGCCTCACAAGGCAACCATGCAACAGCTACCAACGAAGACTTTGCCAGAGATACGGAAGCTGCCATCCACTATCTGCGCGGCAGAAAAGAAATAAACACGAAAAAGATTGGAATCATCGGACATAGCGCAGGAGGAACCATCGCATTCATTGTGGCAGCCAATGATCCGTCAGTGGCATTTATCGTTTCATTGGCGG
>OGPY01002617.1_pt1 | contig 10836 bp, 8 predicted proteins | sample 1553121 | NCBI WGS metagenome assembly OGPY01 (sample SAMEA2580004, study PRJEB22360) | human gut metagenome
ATTCCAACTTCAATCTTTTGGCGTATGCTCTCAATTCGGAAACTGTCGGTGCTATACCGTATGCCGAATCATTGAATAAGGGAACTGTATCGTCTTTCCACACGATGCTATCCAAATGCCCCAACATCAGGACGATTTTTTCTTTCAGGTATTCATTGAAAGTTTCCTGACCAACAAACCGTATATTGTAGGAGGAAAAGTTGTAACAGTCCAACAGCCTATCAAGTAGGATACAATGATACATGGGTGACTGCTCATAGTGCGCACCGTCAGGGAGTATCTGCTCCTTCAATTCCTGCCAGAGCATTTTTTTTGATTTTCTGTAAAACTTGTCATCTTTGAAATAAAGAGCCGCTATGAAAAGAGAATAGGCATCTTCCAAAAGATGGTTTCCCATCAGATGATACTCTAGTTTTTTAGAAAGCAACACATATTGCGAATACAAGCTGTCATTCCATTGCTTCAGATGCCTTTCATCAATGCTTTCCCTACGCCAGGAAATAAACTTTATCCAATTAATTCCTCGTAGTGCTATCGGATAAGGGTCAAGCCCGATACGATTGCCAGGCAAATCGCTTATGAATCGGTCTATCCATTCCGCCCCTTTCTCATAACTCATCCCTTCCTGCAAGAGCCAGTCCATATAGTTCAGATTGTATGCCCAAAGCATACCTTTAGATATATCGTTCCATCCCTTGAAATCAGATGACAGATTCAAGAATGTAAAGCACATGTCATTGTTACAGGTATATTTGCTTATGTCATCTGTCAAAAGCATAGAAACACCGACTTGACATCGCTGTATAAATGGAGGGATATATAAACGATATATAATCTGGAAAATAATTTGCTTTATCTTTAAATAATGAATAGTATGAAATAAAGAAAAAATAGACATGTTCCTTTCAATAATCCTTTTATTACACAACCGGTTTAGTACAGTTATAGAAGTTAAAGATTAATCCAAGAGTGCTGCTTAAGCGATTCAATGGCAGCGAAGCAAGCTTCTGTCGTATTTATAATACTGTACATTGGGATTAACGGTTCGCCTCCATTTTGCATTCGGTCGTTTAAAAGAGCAAACTGTTTTTTTTGCCCTTTATCCATATTTCCTGCTAGCTTTGAGAATCCTTTTACTCCAAAAGCGGTCAATTTCCGCCAATTGTCTATCACGAATACACGTTCATTACTGTATACCTCTATACGCTCTTTAGCATAGCTTTTAGAACCATTAGAAAAATAGTTAATGACGGCATTCGAACCATTTGCATATCGTAGAATGATGGATGCGTTATCTGTATTTTCCTGTGGGTTTTCTCCTAAAGCATTCATACAGACACTCACAATACTACTATTTGCTAAGTAGGAACACAAATCAATGAAATGGCAAGCCTCTCCGATGATTCTACCACCACCAACTTCCATATCATGCACCCACATCTCTTTGGGTATAGAGCCTGTATTCATCGTGGCAGCGATATTTTTAGGGCCTTCTCCTGCTAGAACTCTCAATTTTTCAGCAAAAGGAGAAAAGCGGCGATTGAATCCTACGGTTATCGTTGTGCCATTTGGAGCAGAGTGATATGCAGCAAGTATCTCTTGTAACTCCTCTGGATTCAAGCATAAAGGTTTTTCAACAAAAACACTCTTTCCTGCTTTTAACGACTCGATGAGTATTGGCGCATGTAGATTATGCCTAGTTGAAACAATTACACAGCCTATTTCTTCGTCTTTCAGCATTTCATGATAATCACTTGTTGCTGCTTCAGCTCCGGCTTTCTTGGCTAGTATTTTTGCTGTTAGCCCCTGACTTGAAGCAATATACTTGATAGGAGCTTTTGCTTTTATAAGACAAGGGACAATCATACCTGAAGCATAATTACCAGCTCCTATTATTCCAAATTTTCGGTTTGAAGTATTTTTAAATTGTCTGTTTTCTACTTTAATTATACGTTCTATATTAGATTCGATAGGATATTCTAAGATTGATGCGATACTGCCTTGTCTTCGCATATCTCCGTAAATGGTATCGTATTGTTCAAGTGGAACACGTTCGGTTATCAATGTAGAGACGTTCAACCGTCCTGTTGCAATACAGTTCAGGATGGTTTCAAAATTTCTTTTTTCAGTCCACCTAACGTATGGCAAAGGATAATCATGACCTTTATTTTCATACTCCTCATCATAACGCCCTGGACCATAGCTACAAGAAACCTGAAAGGACAGTTCTTTTTTATAGAAGTCATCACGGCGCATATCCAATCCTACCACTCCGACCAATACAATCCGTCCTCTTTTACGACTCATTATACAAGCCTCATGAATAATATCGTTACTTTTCGATGATGCCGTTATTAAAACTGCATCAGCACCTATTCCAGCCGTTACCTCTTCTACATATTTGATAGGGTCAATGCCTTTTGCCGGATTAATGGCATCAATACCAAATGATTTAGCAAGCTGTACTTTTTGCTCATCAAAATCAACTCCAATAACATGACAACCATTCGAGTGTAAAAGTTGACTGGCAACTAAACCTATCAGTCCTAACCCTATCACTACAACAGTTTCCCCTATTTGGGGGTTGAGCAATCGAATACCTTGTAAGCCAATAGATCCAATAACAGTAAATGCAGCTTCTTCATCACTTACAGTATCAGGAATCAAGGCTACAAGATTTTTAGGCACACTAACATATTCTGCATGGTTTCCGTTTGATGCTACTCTATCCCCTACATTAAATTCTGTAACACCCCGCCCCAGTGCAATAACAGTTCCTACATTGCAATAGCCGAGCGGAAGAGGCTGTCCAAGTTTGTTGAATACAGCTTCGAGAGTGGGTTGTATTCCGTCTGTCTTTATTTTATCCAATACCTGTTTTACCTTGTCAGGTTGTTGGCGTGCCTTATCTATAAGATTTGCTTTGCCAAATTCTACAAGCATACGTTCCGTTCCTAATGATACCAAAGAGCGAGATGTCTTGATTAAGACATATCCGGCTTTAACCTGTGGTACAGGTACTTCCTCTAAAATAGTTTCACCGTTTTTTAAATCTTGAATTATTTGCTTCATATTTCGTTATTAATTATTTGTATGTATTTATTTGCACGATTTTCCGTTGTATCGAATTTTTTTAGCTGTTGATGACCTGCTTCTATAAGTTCGTCTTTTCTTTTTTTATACTGCAGTTTTATGATTCCGTCAAGTATTGACTTTATCGATAAAGAGTCGCAATATTCAGCGGCTTTTCCGCACAAACCTCTTGCAAAAGTCAAGTCGCTTGTAAGAATAGGTATCCCCATACGCATAGCCTCTGCATATGAAGCTGAGAAACATTCCAATAGGGTTGGCAAGAATACGATATCCGCCTGTTCATACAAATGCGGACATTGCGCAATGTTTAACTTTCCCGTCAGAATGATATATTTTTGGTATTTCTCTGACATAGGGAATTGCTCTTTACTTAATGTTATCACAAATCTCAGTTTTAAATCCAGTTTATTTTCTTGTAAAAAATCTATAATTTTGAAGATGATGTCAAGGTTTTTGTGTGGATAGTTGGCTGAGACAGTCAAAAGCGTTATACCATCAAATGGTGGCAATTGTATATCATTAATCCACCTCTCTTTGTTATCAAATATTTGGTTATAGTAGTTTGTTACCGTATAGACAGTTTTATGTGGCAATTTCAAAGAAAGCCTCTTGCTTACATCTTTGTTTTCGGTTATCAGTACATCTGACGTTTTGTCAAAATTATACAGTTTAAACTGTTCACTTATTTTGTAAGCAAACTTTTGTTTAAGTGATATTTTTTTGAAAAATGGTGATTTTGTGTAAATGATTTGTGGGCGCGCAAAACCACAGACATGCCGCACTTTTGGTCTCCACAATGTTGGCCCAAATATAGAAAAGACAACATCAATTCGGTATTTTTCTACGATGGAGTCCATATGAGCATTCTTTCCCCAAATAAGTCCGCCTATACTCTTAGGCATATCATACTTTAAGATGGTGCAGTTGGCATACTTTTCCATTGGCCTCTCTAAATAAAACAGAGCTTCCGACAAGACAACAAAAAACGAATGTTCTGTATATAAATATAAGAGAGAAAGAAACGAATCTGCAACTTGCAATCCTCCTCCAGCCTTCAAGTTCGATGTATTGACAAGAATATTCATTGTTAATCTTTCCTTATGTAGTCCAAAGAAAGTTTCTCCCACTTTTCTGCAAGCTTGAATACATCTCCGACGATTTGAGCTGGGTTGCCAATAACTACAGAGCCATCGGGTATCTTTCCTCGTACAACTGCTCCTGCGCCAATGATACAGTTGTTCCCGATTTCACAGTTAGGCATAATGATTGATTTTTTCCCTATAAATACATTATTACCTATCCTTATACCACGGACTAAAGCTATGTCCTTGCTTAATATCTTGCCCGTTGCACGAAAAGCATTGGTGATACTATAATCGTGAGTAAGCAGATGGCACTCGTCACTGATTGTGGTATTATTTCCTATTTCTATTTTACTGAAGTCGTCAAAAGAAACATGAATACCGATATACCGTGGTGTGCCATTTATCTTTACTCCATTTTTTTTTAATAGAGGTATATACATACGCATATAAAAACGATGATTTATGTGGAATGCTATTTTACAGTTCCACTTCTGTAAAAGAAAAACGAGTTTTGAAAGTTTTTTTTTCATATTCTCAATCGCATTAATCCTTTATATAAAAGCATGGGTATGACTATGATAAGAAAAAATATGGTAACTTGCTGGGCAAAGTATCCGCGTGTTAACACTACGTACATAAACCCATTATACGTTGACAGAAATAACAAGGCAGAAACAGACTTGTCATTAGTATGATATAAAGAATACACATAACGTGAAAATATGCCCAACAATAATCCACATAGAATTATGCCTGCCCAACCGAAGGCGTAGAAAGCTTCACCGTAGCACATGAAAGCTATTCCATATTTGGCTGTTCCCCAAATTCTTACATTCATATCTACGAGATATGTTGCATCAGGCTTGTCCCTAAATATGCTTCTTGGAATAGGCATACAGACTGCTGTGTATATTGGAGTGAAATAGACAAAATTTGAATTGGAAGACACATCATTCATTAAGGCTCCCGTTGCATAGAATATGCGAGTGTCATTCATCCCTTTTTGCATTAGTTCGCTAATTGTCTGATTTTGTAATTGTGAAGAATCAAGTCCTTTATGATAGTTTCTCGTGGCTCCGATAACTCCCATAAAAAGCACAAGAATGACAAATAGCAATCCCCACAGTGCCAAATTAGGTTTTTTCTGTTTTTGGATGTAATATATTGTAAAGAATGCCATCAACAAATATATGATACGGTATCTGAAGCCGGCAATCATAAAACTGCTCAAAGACAGTGTTACAGCAGCAACAAGCAATACTCTATTATATATGGAATGTTTCTCTTGTAAATACGCTATCAGCATTAGGCAGCATCCGGGAATGCAGAAATTTATCATTTGTTTTCCATAGCCAGATAAAAAGCTACTGGTCAGCTCAACAGATTCGCTTACTCCGCCAATGAAAAGTTGCTTTAAACTGTAACCACCATTAATCATGTAGAGGAAAAGACCTAACAAGACAAGAATGGCTCCAATGTTAAATACATTTTTGAGATTGACCTTATCCTGTGTATCTTTAGCGAAAGCCACTGAAAAATATGGAAATAGAGCAACCTTGTAACCTAACATAAGTGACACATAAAAAACGAAACATCCGCACCATGACAGTGAGATGTAGGGACTCATATCTTTGTAGCCATAGTATGTGTCGCTATTACTAATAAGAATTAATGGCGATATTACCGTATAATAAAGTAATACCAACTCTATAAACACTATAGGTGACAAAAACTCGTCTGTTGATGCACGGATGTACTTATATGCAAAATCAAGGATAATGGCAACGCCGGTTGCACAACAGCATAAGAAGCCTATAGAACTTATTGTTTCCACATCACTCATGAATTAACTTGTCAAACAATGTTTCATAGCGCTGTCCATATGCAGTCCATGTCAGTTTTTCCAGCTTTTGGGGCACGGTGTAGTTTCGTGGAACACCATCAGGCTGATTCTGATATGCCATCAACGCTTTCTCTATGCACGCTTTCAAAGATTCTTCTGAGAAAGACTCCATTTCAAACATAAAATCTCCTTTCGGCTCAATCAGTTTTTTTATATCGTGTCCTCCCGTATCTTTGCTATAAACCACGGGTAATCCGGATACAACAGCTTGCGCCAAAACAAGTGCCAATCCCTCAGCTCGAGAGGGAAGCACAAATACTTTTGCCTTCGCATAATAGTTTGTTAATTCCTTCTCATCAACAGGTGGAACGTGAGTAAACAAAGGTGTATTAGGAAATGGGCAATTAGCGAACTGACCACCAACATGCAATAAATTTAATCCCATATCGGTACAGACTTTTGACAGTAAATCCACACCTTTTATGTATCGCCAAGTACCAATAATTATTACATCATAAGATTGGTCTGGTGCAGGTTTCATTGTTGGTCCAAAGAGAGAGATGTCCACACCATATGGATTGCGGAACAATTTGCTTTGAGGTATCCCATGTTTTAAAAATGTTTCCATCGAATGGAATGAAGGCACTGTGATATAATCAGCAAATTTGTAATTTTTTAATTCCCGCTTTATAACACTATGTGCAATTCTTCTTGCACTTGGAATTTGACTTAGTATCTTGTTTTGCTCAAGTACATGCTTCGTGCCACAGTCGCAGATAACAGTTGCATTATATTTATTCTTGGCCACTACAGATGATTTTACAACCACAGTACTTGCGCCAATAAACACATCGCATGGTCTAAGAATCCATGCCACACAACTATCAACCAAGTAATCTAACCACGAGAGAATCATCTCACGCAGCCACATCGTTTTAATTTTACGATATATAAATAACCAACCAAGAAGAGGAAACAGAGACACTACATTTTCTGCTGGTAGACCGAATCTTTTGCACCGAGATTTGGGAATACACGTATAAAACGTCACTTCATGCCCTATTTCAATAAGTGACCTTGAGACGTTCAGCAGATGCGAACGTCCGGTTAAAGCTATTGCTATTTTCATTTCTTTATTTTAAAAATTTAAGTAGATGAGCTTCCTCAGAATTGATTTTATGTGTATGGGAACAACCTATTCCTGTCATTATTGTAAATAGTCCAAAATAGCAAAAATTGAAATAATATACCTATAAACTGTGTTCCAAAAAATGCGTGTAGAGGCATTGCTTTATATTCTAATGCAACAAAGAAAAGTATTAACCATATGATGTTCCAGCCAATAGAAATGTAAAGCAATTGCTTTTGATGTTCTTGTATTATCAGATCTATTTTTATTAGCCCAATAAGAACAAGTAGAGGAATACTTATGTTAGACAAGATGAGTCCCGTATTGTCGGAAACATATGATTTACCATACAGAGACAATATCAAGTTGCCCATCATTGAAATGATAATTGCCACTGACACACCGTAGATAGCGAATAGGCGAATCAATCTGCTGAATTTATTAAAATATGAGGGATACTCCTTTTTCACACTCATTTTTCCAGCAAACGCCATGAATGTACTGAAAAAATAAGAAGGAATCAAGATGGTGAAATTTTTTATCTGCAAAATGATGGTCATACTGCTGACTGCTTCTGTTGAACTATAATGCGCAAGCATTAATTGTGAAATCCAAAGAACAGGAGCTTCAATAAAGGACATTACAAAAACAGGTATTATCATTGATGACAAGACTGGTAGATTCTCCTTGAACTTTGATTTTTCAAAATGCAATTGGATATCAGGTTTAGTCTTCCATATTGTATATAAAGAAATCAGTGTATAGAATGAATAGTACAGCAACATGCTGACAATAGCTCCATTGAGGCCGTTGAGATGAATCCCGACAATCGTGGAAACAAGAAAAAACAAAGAGGATATTATTTGCAACACACCTACTGTCTTGAACTCCATTAATCCCTTGAGAATACCCTCTATAAGAGGTTGAAACATAAGTGCAGGTAGCAACAGTCCAATGATTTTAACATAGGAGTTAAGATTAGAAGTCCCGATTACTGATTCTAAAAAGTTTGAAGGTAGTAGTATTAAAAAAAAACCAAGCAATGTACAAACTGACAAGGAAAATGCAGTCAATATAAGCAAGCGATAATAAGAATCAAGAGAGGTCTTTATTTCGACTGTAAATTTTGTACAAAGCGATGAGAAATTCAGTGCGCAAACGCACAGCACCATATTTAATGTATTCCGGAGCAAAGAATACTCACCGAACTCCGACTTTGTTAATCTGTTTGTACAGTAAAATGTAAGTATAATGATAATCAGTTTAGATAATCCACTCCCTAATATAGTAAGGGTAAAACCGCGTGCTATAGGTGAATTTTGTAATTTATTCAGCATTTTTCTTTTCTTATTCTTTTCAAGCAAACTAGTTTAAGTTCTTTGCTTTCACATAATAAAACAAATCTCCTCCCATCAAGCTGGATACCACTAAGTCCTCAAAATTTGTGTTATGCAACCTTTTGAGAATTGCGGGATTACCAGCACATATACTCCCATCGGTATCGTGCTCTTTGTAAGTACTGAATATGCCCCTACTACAGAACCTTCTGCAATAGTATTGACACTCGGTAATATTATACACCCAGTACATAACCAACAATACATTTCAATTTTCAGGTCGGGATAGAAACGTGTGGTAAAGCTCTTGTCATTATCGATATAATGACTTACTCTAATAATAACTACATCTCTGTTTATGATAACATTGTCACATATTTCTACTTTACTCCTCAAATCAATGTTCCACGATTCTACGATGCAATCATTACCTATGACGAGATTCTTGTTAGCACGACATGCGAGTTTCCATGTTATAATACTATTTCGCCCAATATAAGCCCCTCGTATTCGCGCATACATACGTATTAAGCCGTATTTCAAATACAGTCTTATGCGAGACAGCAATCCTAAGAAATATTTAAATATAGAGCACTCGTTTATTTTTTTATTGTAAAGTTCTTTCATTTAATTATATTCGTTAATTATTCAATTCTGACTTCGCAAAGGATGCCTAAATTCAAGGAACTCATGCTCAGAAAAACGACCACTTGAAGGTTTCGTATAAATAGAAAAAGACTTTATCTCCTCTCTCTCCACCAGACCACATAAGTTGACGGTCTTTTCTTTCACTTTCTATACTGATCGCCCAGCTGACACAGTATCAGATTTTTCCCGGATACAATACTGTAAAATATATTAATCAGTATCTTCAGGTCAAAAAGCTAGGAACGGTACCCTAAATAATAGAGGTCATACTCCTGCCATTTGAGATTTTTTCCATAGTATCTATATAACCGTTATATAACGTGACATATGATGTTATGCCCAAGCGGATCTGATAGAAATAAGAATACTGTAATCATGTTCCATAATTTGGTCAATGTAGAATTTCCGTTCGGGATGCGGCTCAATTAACGCCATATAACCACGCAAGGCATTGTATAATTGCGGCAACTTAACCAAATGATATGCACGGATGAAATGCCCGACTTTTGTCAGGCGAGAGTCATTGTTGCTGTTGCTATGGCTCAGTTGCGGATCGGATATTTCCGCATCAAGACACATGGATGTCACGTTAAAAGCCAAAGGAAACAAACTTTGTATAAACCCTGCCGATACGTTCCTGCTTGAAGATGGCGATATTGCAGATAAAAAACGGTGGTGAAAAGAGAATCTGTACTACTAGTGACCACTGGAAATCGTATATACGCTTGATATTGCAGGAAAAGACCGGCATGTTGTTGGATATGAAGCAATCCTTGGGAACGTATTGATTCACAGAAGTGGTTATTATGATTTTACTTTCATTTACCTATACCACCTTTCAATTTGTTTACCTTTCTCTGATACGCGCTTATGCCTATTACATCAAGCTTTTGCAAACCTATATAGAATTCTGTCTGGGCAATGATTTCTGCGGCATTCTGTAGCAATGGTACAATAGATTTATGTTCAGTGACGGTACACGGTGTCTGAGCACTTCTGGCATATTCACGAAGACAGCCCTAAGTCTTGCCGAATAACCGTATGCATACCACATTCCTGTTATGCTTTTATAATGTAAATGGATCTGGTATCCATCGTTATTATGCTCGTTACGGATAATACTGTCAAGTTCTATACTTCTTATATGTTTGGCAGATTTACCATATAGAGTTCTTTTATTCCCTGAAAATTCCGCAAAAATCCAGTATTACCTTGTCATCTCTCCACGTCAGTTCCTTGAATGGTGTGTGTGCCGTAAGGAATACCACAATATCCGCTTTGTCGTAGGCTTCTTTGTAATCTGTCAACTTGAACACATTGTGCTCCCTCACATTGGGTTCCACAACCAGGATATTGGCATTATTGCAACTTTGCATCACTTTCGTGGTTATATATTTCGCGGGGCTCTCACGCAAATCGTCGATATTCGGTTTAAAAGCCAAGCCCATCATAGCGACACAGGGTTTGCGGTGATGCTTCAACTCAAACTTCAACATAACGTTCTTCACTTTTTCCGCACACCAGAAAGACTTATAGTTGTTGATATCTCTTGCATCCGCAATCAGTTTACTCTCTGCCGGAAAATCAGCAGTGATAAAATAAGGGTCAACAGCGATGCAATGACCACCCACACCGCAACCTGGTTGCAGAATGTTCACTCGCGGATGCTTGTTGGCAAGATTGATAAGCTCCCACACATTA
>OGPY01002622.1_pt1 | contig 10807 bp, 10 predicted proteins | sample 1553121 | NCBI WGS metagenome assembly OGPY01 (sample SAMEA2580004, study PRJEB22360) | human gut metagenome
AATCATTCCGCCGCTCACACCCCCTGCCACGCCCGCCGCTAGCCGTTCCGGCGCCGTTTTGGGTTGAAACCTTAATCGGGCGGACGGAAACCACCGTGCAACCCTGTGCCTGACTGACCTGGCCGACCGAGCCGGTGCTGTAATAATTTGAATCGATATCGCTGGCACAGCCTGCGATTCCCGCAGCAGTTAACGGCAGAGCCAGTAAAAGAGCATATTTGTTCATGGTGTCCCCTTTCGGAAAAATTAAAAAGCTGAAACTATATTTATCCATAGATTATGATTTGTCAATGCTGGACAATTAAGGATAAGTGATATATATTCACCTCTGCGGCGGTTTTAAGCGCCGGTAATAACAATAAAAATAAGGTAATAATTGAGGAAAGTTTAAGATGCTTAAAAGGACTAAAATTGTCAGTCTGCTTGAGGCTGACCAACCAATCGAAAAAGTATTGGTTAAAGGCTGGGTCAGAACCCGCCGGGATGCAAAAGATTTTTCGTTTATTGAATTAAACGACGGTTCATCTCTTAAAAATATCCAGATTATTGCCAATAATAATTTAAGCAACTATGAAGAAGTCAAAAAAATCACCACCGGTTCTTCGCTGGCGGTAACCGGCGCCTTGGTTGAATCCAAGGGCGGCAATCAGAAATATGAAATTGTTGCCGGAGAAATTGAAATTTATTCTCTGGCACCGGATGACTTCCCCCTGCAGAAAAAGAAACACACCGACGAATATTTGCGGACGATTGCTCATCTGCGGCCGCGCACCAACAAATACGGTGCGGCTTTCCGTGTTCGTTCGGAATTGTCTTTTGCCATACACAAATTTTTTAACGACCGCGGTTTCCGCTATGTCCATACGCCGATTATCACCGGTTCGGACTGCGAGGGTGCCGGCGAAATGTTTCAGGTCACCACTTTGGATTTGAACAATGTGCCCAAACTGCCCGACGGTTCGGTTGACTACAGCAAGGACTTTTTCGGCAAAGCTGCCCATTTGACGGTTTCCGGTCAGCTGAACGGTGAAATGTATGCGCTGGGTCTGGGAGATATTTATACCTTCGGCCCGACATTCCGCGCCGAGAATTCCAACACCACCCGCCACGCTGCGGAATTTTGGATGATTGAGCCGGAAATGGCTTTTGCCGACATTTATGACGATATGGATTTGGCTGAGGATATGGTGCGCACCTGCGTCAAGCATGTGATGGACAAATGCCCTGATGATTTGGCGCTGTTTGACAAGTTTGTCGAACCGGGGCTGATTGCCAAACTGCAGAACATCGTTGACAACGGTTTTGCCCGCATCACTTATGCCGAGGCAATCGATATCATGAAGAAATCCGGACACAAATTTGAATATGAACCGGAATTCGGTATCGATATGCAGACCGAACACGAGCGCTACCTCGCCGAAACCCATTTCAAACGCCCGGTTATCGTTCGCGACTACCCCAAAGAAATCAAGGCTTTCTATATGCGGCTGAACGATGACGGCCGGACTGTTGCCGCGATGGATGTTTTGGTGCCGGGTATCGGGGAAATGATCGGCGGGTCTCAGCGTGAGGAACGTTATGATGTTCTGGTACAAAAAATTAAGGAAATGGGAATGAAGGTTGAAGACTATGCCTGGTATCTCGATTCCCGCAAATACGGTTCCGTGCCGCATGCCGGTTTCGGACTGGGGTTTGAGCGTATGATGATGCTGGTGACCGGCATCGGCAACATCCGCGATGTTATTCCTTTTCCGAGAACCCCGAACAGTATTAACTTCTGAGACAGGAGAAACGTTGATGCGCAAATTGTTGGTTTGGGCCGCCGCGGCCGTCATGTGGAGCACTCAGGGATGGGCCTCGGGTGAACCTCCGGCGGATAAGGCCGTGCCCGAACCGGCAGTTGCCGCCGAAGACGCGTCAAACGAAATTACCGGTATCGGAGCCGAACCTTTGGAGGCCGGGGATGAGGACAAAAAGGCGGAACCGGACGTTATCGCGGCACCGGAAGTTGAAAGCTATGTTGAAAAGGGTCCTGAATTAAACCTTCCGCCCTGCGATGACAAAAAACTGGCCGCTTTGGTTATGGCAAAGGTTGCCGAATATCAAGGGCAGCATCCTGTTTCCGGCATTCTCGAAAAACGCCGTCAGGCTCTGTTGCTCAAAAATCTGAAAAACTTTTCCGAAGTTCCGGTTGATAATTTTACCTCGCGGCAGAATTATAATGTTGCCAACCGCCTGCTGATGACCAAAATCAATAACGGACTGGACAACGACCAGATTCGCCTCTGCAAAAATGACGGCTACGGCAAAGCTGCGGATATTTATTTGCTGCTTTATCCCCACGGTCTTGATATTCGGGTCGTGATAATCAATTTGGTGGCCGCGGAAGACCCTAAAGAAGAATTTTTTATCATCTATCCTTCAATTTTTAACAGAGGATATTGATTATATTTAAAAAAAGGAATAATATCTTTTGCCGGAAAGGTTGATATAAACGAATATCAATCCTATATCTGACAACAGAGTGTTCACAGAAAGAAGGTTGAATAATTTATGGCTGAAAATACAAATGTAATGGTTGTTAACAACAACGCTAAATTACCTTTGGTTATCGAGGAAAACAGCTTATTTGCCTATTTTGAAAAAATTAAAAAATTCCCTGTCTTGACCGAAAGCGAAGAACACGGCCTGATTACCGATTTTAAGCAAAACGGCAATCTTGCCGCCGCTCAGAAACTGATTACGTCTCATCTGCGACTGGCCGCCAAAATCGCACTGACTTACCGCCGTTACGGTCTGCCGCTGGCGGATATCGTTTCCGAAGCCAATATCGGTCTGATGCAGGCTGTGAAAAAGTTTGACTTGGATAAGAAAGTCCGTCTGTCCACCTATGCAATTTGGTGGATTAAGGCGGCCATAAACGACTATATCCTGCGTTCCTGGTCTTTGGTAAAAATCGGAACCGTCGCCGCTCAGAAAAAACTGTTTTACAATCTGAGCCGGATTAAGGCACGTCTCGGCCTGTATGAAAACAAGGCTCTTGAACCGGCCGTTGTCAAAAAAATTGCTGACGAGCTGGTGGTTGACGAGCAGGACGTTGTTGAAATGAACCAGCGTATCGGCGGCGATAAGTCGTTAAACGTTATGGCCGGAGACGACGGTACGCAGGAGCAGATTGATTTTCTGGTTGACAATCGGCAGAATATCGAAGCTCGGCTTGCCAACAAGGAAGAAGCTGCCCGCAAGCAGAAAATTCTTCAGAATTGTCTGGCTAAGTTGAACGAACGCGAGCGTTTGATTATTAAAAGCCGGATGCTGACCGATGAGCCGGTTACGCTTGAAGAACTGGGTGCCAAACTGGGAATAAGCCGCGAACGCGTCCGCCAGATTGAGAAAAAAGCCTTTGAGCATCTTTCTTCGCTGGTAAAGCTTGCATTGCAGGCTTAAATCTGTTATAATAATATCCCAGCAACCCCCGGAGGTCATTTAAATGGACGCACATCTGACAATTGACAATCAGAAAGGCTTTATGTATCAGGGCCGCTTTTCGGCGATTCTTGAAACAGAGCCGTTGCGTGAAAAAATTGCCGTCCATTTGAAAACCGTCCGCGGGGAGAAAGATGAAGAAGCGTACGATATGCCTCTGCATGAAAAGGCGTCCGATTCCCGTCTGCGTAATTAAATTTGCTGAAACGGTGCCTTTCTTCGCGAGAGGTATTTTTTGTATCTGAAACGGATTCGATGACATTATTGCTGAACGATATGACAAGCCGCCTTGCCGCTGCCGGAATTGAATCGCCGCGGCTGGAAGCTCGGTTGTTGCTGGGAGCGGCCTGCGGCATTTCCGCCGATGAGGCGGTTTTGCTCCGCCGTGAACTGACTGCCGGAGAGCGGGAACGGCTCGATTCGATGCTGCGGGAACGTCTGGCTCATAAACCGATGGATAAAATTCTCGGCCGTCGGGGATTCTACAAATATGAGTTCAATGTCAGCGAAAAAGTGCTGTCGCCCCGTCCGGATACGGAAATTATTGTCGAGCAGGCCTTGAAATTGCTTGATGGTGCGATTACTCAGAATATAGCCGATTTCGGAACCGGCTCCGGCTGTATTCTGTTGTCTCTGCTGGCCGAGAACAAGCTTTGGCACGGGCAGGGGATAGATCGCTCCGCCGAAGCATTGCAGATTGCCGCGCAAAATGCTCGGGAGCTCGGACTGGAAGCGCAGGTCTCCTGGCTGAAAGCCAGCTGGTTTGATGACAATCTGGCCTCGGCTTTGCGGCTGCCGCTGGATATGCTGGTTTCCAATCCGCCTTATATTCCGGTTGCGGATATTCCTGCTTTGGCACCCGAAGTAAAAGACTACGACCCATTGAGTGCGTTGGACGGCGGCACGGACGGACTTGACCATTACCGGCAGATTGCCAGCCTGGCTCCGGCACTGCTGAAAACCGGCGGCTGGGTAGTTTTGGAAGTCGGTGTCGGCCAGGCGGAAGACGTCAGCCGCATTTTTGCCGGCAGCGGGTTGCAGCCGTTTAAAATCGTTCCCGATTTGGCGGGAATTGATAGATGTGTAATTTTGAAAAAATAATTTGCATTTATAACTTTTTTAGCTATTATGTGCCCATAAAATGCTCCGAAAAGTTACAGGTGCTTTTGAATTTTTCCAAAAACTGATTGTTTTTAATTTTACTGTGAAAATCTGAAAGATTTTTCATTTAACGATTATGGTATAAAACTTATGAAAAGAACAAACAACAAATTCCGTAATAATAACTATAACAACCAAATCTATTCCTTGAATTATAAGTTTGACAGCAATTCGATTGCCGGAAAAGTCAGCGGCACCGCTCTGGACTTGATCAAACGCTACAACGAACTGGCCAAGGAAGCGCATACCAATAACGATTATGTCAGTGCCGAGGTTTTCCGCCAGTATGCGGAGCATTATCGTAAAATCGTCACCGAAATCAACGAAAAGAAAAACCAGAATCAGAATGCCCGCAATAACAACGGCCAGCAGCCTGCCGAAACGCCGGCTGAAAATGCGGTTCGTCCGGCAGATGAGACTGTTGCGGCTCCGGCTGCGGAAGCGCCCGCCCGTCTGGCATCCGTAACGGCGATTGAAACGCCTCAGGCTGCTCCGGCAGAAGAAAAAACGATGTCGGCTGCCGCATCTGAAAAAAAATCTTTCACGGTGATTGAAATTCCTACCAGCGAAGCCCAAACTTTAAATAAAACGGAAGACGGCACTCCGGCAAAACCCAAACGCACCTATCGCCGGAAGGTTGCCGCAGCCGAATAAAACGTCACTCTCTTTACAGGAGACAATATGTTTATGATCGGAGCCCTGATTATTGCCATTGCTGCCTCGGCCATCTCAGTCAAAACCCTGGTCGGCTATACGGAAATGCGGTCTGTTTATAAGATTTTGATTTCCTTGCTTATTGTATCGGCTTGGTTTGCTCCGGTCATCGTTTCGGTTATCCGTGCGGCCGCTTGGGGGAATACCCGCTTTTTTGCCTATGTTTCCGATGTCGGCTATTTTCTGTTCGGGATAGTTTTTCTCCTGTTGATTCTGCTGTTGCTGCGCGACTTTTTGTGGTTCTTTGCCTATGAAACGGCAAAATTGATTAAATCTCCTTATGCTGCCGCTCTGAACCCTTCCGATGTCAGAATGCTGAACCTGGCAAACCTCTATACGGTCGCATTGACGTTTCTGCTGGGTTTTTATGCGCTGTATGAAGGCATTAAGCTCCCCGCCGTTAAAGAAGTAACGCTTGCCTCGCCCGCTCTGAAACGGGAATATACGCTGGTTCAGCTCAGCGATTTGCATATTAACCGGACGATTCCGCCGGAACGAATTGAAAAGCTGGTGGAGAAAGTAAATGCTCTGGAGCCAGATGTCATTTTGCTGACCGGAGATATCGGTGATGACAAGGTGGAAGCCGTCGGCCCGCAGATGGCGGCGCTGGAAGAACTGCAGAGCAAATACGGTATCTTCGCCGTTTTCGGCAATCATGAATTTTATAACGGCCTGATGCCCTGGCAGTTCAAATTCGGCAAAATGGGCTGGTCGGCCCTGTTTAATTACGGCTTGCCGGTGAAAGACACCGAATTGTATGTCGGCGGTGTGCCCGATGTCAGCATCGCCCGCGGCAGCCCCTTTTTCAAAATTGACGTTGACCGCACGCTGGAGAATTCTTCTGACGGACAGTATAAGATTTTGCTGTCGCATACCCCGCGTTTCCAAAAGGAAATGATAACCAAAGCGCAGTATGACCTTCAGCTTTCCGGACACACGCACGGCGGCCAGATTTTTCCGTTTCATCTGCTGGTAAAACAGGCCAACAAATATCTTGCCGGCTTGTACGACGTTAACGATACCAAGCTTTATCTCTCCCGCGGAGCCGGATATTGGGGGCCGCCGATGCGCTTGTTTGCTCCGTCGGAAATTACCGTTATCCGGCTGAAGCCCGAAAAATAAATTTGTGAAAAACTTGATTTAAAATCCTGTCATTACCTATATATTAAGTAGAATAAGAGAGAAAGAAGGGGTATTTGACTATGGATTTTGAAAAACTGACCAACAAGTCCAAAGAACTGGTTCAAGACGTGGTTAATCTGGCGTCTCGCAAAAAACACCAGTATATTGCACCGGAACATCTTCTGAAGGTTTTGCTGGATGATAAAGACGGGCTGATAACCGGCCTGCTGGAAAATGCCGGCGGCAATGTTGCTGACATCCGCCGAGCCGCAGACGATGCCGTTGAGCGGATTCCCCAGGTATCGGGCGCCGCAGTGCAGAGTCTGATGTCGCAGGACTTTACCCGTGTAATGCAGGAAGCCGAAAAGCTGGCGGACAAGGCCGGAGACCAGTTTGTGACCACCGAGCGCATTTTGCAGGCGCTGACAATGACCGATGGCACCAAAGCCTATGATATTTTGCGCAATGCCGGTGTAACCGCGGCCCGCCTGAATCAGGCAATTAACGATTATCGCAAAGGCCGGGTAGCCGATTCCGAAAGCTCCGAAGAAAATTTTGAAGCCCTGAAAAAATATGCAATAGATATTACCGCCAAAGCCAGAGAAGGCAAGCTTGACCCCGTGGTCGGCCGTGAACACGAAATCCGCCGCACCATTCAGGTCTTGTCCCGCCGCACCAAAAACAACCCGGTACTGATCGGTGAGCCCGGTGTGGGCAAAACGGCAATTGTTGAAGGCCTGGCCATGCGCATTGTCAATAATGACGTTCCCGAAAGTCTGAAAGACAAACGCCTGCTGGCGCTGGATATGGGGGCGCTGATTGCCGGTGCCAAATTCCGCGGCGAATTTGAAGAAAGGCTGAAAGCCGTTTTGAAAGACGTTGAAGCTTCCGACGGCAATATCATTTTGTTTATTGATGAAATGCACACTATTGTCGGTGCCGGCGCCAGTGAAGGCTCCATGGATGCTTCCAACCTGTTAAAGCCGGCGTTGGCTCGCGGCGAGTTGCATTGTCTCGGCGCAACCACTTTGAACGAATATAAAAAATATGTTGAAAAAGATGCCGCTTTGGCGCGGCGTTTCCAGCCGGTTTTTGTTGATGAGCCGAGCGTGGAGGAAACAATTTCCATTCTGCGCGGCATTAAGGACAAATTTGAACTTCATCACGGGGTTAAAATTTCCGATAATGCCCTGATTGCCGCCGCCACTTTGTCCAACCGCTATATCAGCGACCGTTTTCTGCCCGATAAAGCGATTGACCTGATGGATGAAGCCGCCAGCGGCCTGCGTATGTCAATCGATTCCAAGCCGGAAGAACTGGACGAGCTTGACCGTCGCATTTTGCAGCTGAAGATTGAACGCGAAGCGCTGAAAAAAGAAACCGACGAGGCTTCCAAAGCACGGCTGGAGCAAATCGGTTATGAAATTTCCGGGCTGGAAGTTAAAGCCAAAAACCTCAATGATAAATGGAAAGAGGAAAAACAGGGGCTGGCCGATGTTACCGAACTGAAAGACAAGCTTGATAAGGCCCGCATTGAGGCTGAAATTGCCCAGCGGGAAGGGCGCTACGAACGTGCCGGCGAATTGCAGTACGGCATTATCCCGGAACTGGAAAATAAGCTGAAAGCGATTGAAGCATCGGCACAAAAGGCCAACAGCCATATCCGCGAAACGGTTACCGAGGAAAACATTGCCGCCGTCGTCTCCAAATGGACAGGCATTCCGGTTGATAAAATGCTGGAAGGCGAGCGGGAAAAACTGGTTCACATGGAAGACTTTCTCGGCAAGCGGGTTATCGGTCAGAAAGAGGCAATTGCCGCCGTGTCCAATGCTGTCCGCCGCTCGCGTGCAGGGATTAACGACGGCAGCCAGCCGATAGGATCATTCCTTTTCCTCGGGCCGACCGGCGTAGGTAAAACCGAGCTGAGCAAGGCCTTGGCTGAATTTTTGTTTAACGATGAACACGCCATGCTGCGGATTGATATGTCCGAGTATATGGAAAAGCATGCCGTTGCCCGTTTAATCGGTTCGCCTCCGGGCTATGTCGGCTATGAAGAGGGCGGTGTTCTGACGGAAGCTGTCCGCCGCCGTCCTTATCAGGTTATCTTGTTTGACGAAATCGAAAAGGCGCACCCGGACATTTTCAATGTTTTGCTGCAGGTGCTTGACGACGGACGTTTAACCGACGGCAAAGGTCGCACGGTCGATTTCAAAAATACCATCATTATTATGACATCAAACCTTGGTTCCGATATTCTGGCCAATGCCACCGGCGCTGATGATCCGAAAAAGGTTAAAGCACGGGTAATGGAAATTGTAAAAGCCTCTTTCCGTCCCGAATTTATCAACCGTATTGACGAAATCAGCCTGTTCCACCGTCTGGATAAGAGCAATATTAAAGAGATTGCCAAAATCCAGATTGCCGCCATTGAAAAACGCCTGGCGGAAAAGAACATTAAGCTTAATGTCAATGAGGCTGCCTTTATCTGGATTGTCAACAACGGTTATGATCCGGTTTATGGGGCAAGACCTTTAAAACGCTTGCTTAAAAACCAAATCGAGAATAAATTGGCGTTGAAAATACTGGACGGCGAAATCAGTGATAACGATACCGCTGATATAATCGTCGGCAGCAACGGACAGTTGGATATTGTTAAGAGTAAGAAGAAGTAAAAGATGAAGGATTTATTTGCAAAAGCATTGGAAGTGGCGCGCAGCTATAATGTGCAGACGCCGGAAAACGGTATTGTCCTCTATTCGGTGAGCTATCAGCCGACGAAGGAAAACCGCGATCAGGCACTGGCTTATGCGGCCCGTCATCCGGATAAAATGGTGATAGAACACACCGATTGCGGTGCTAAATTGGTTGAAATGGGGCTGTTGAGTTCCGATTCCGGCTTAACTCCGGATGAAATAGCCGAGGTTTGGAGCATTGCCTCTAAGCGTTTTATCAGCGAGGCCAAAGGTTCCGTAACCGCGTTTGTCAACAATGCCGACCCTCGCAGCGTTTTCTGCCGGATGGAATTGCCGAATATTTTGACCAATCCCAAGCTGACCAGCATTAACGGCATTGAAAAACACGAATTTGCCAAAATGTTTTTCAAATAAAACTTTACTTTAAATCATATCTTTGTAAGTTAAGACTCAATAAGAAATTATTGAGTCTTTTTTATAATTAAAAAATTAGAAATTATGGAAACAAAAGTTGACATTCCTTATGAAACCGATGAAAACAAGCTCATCGAAACGTTACGGGGAATCTGCCTGCCTGCGGTCAGGTGCCTGAACCGGTTGTCCAAAGAAGAAAAGCGCCGTTATGCGCCTTATTTAATCGGCGGAAAGGATGCCCTGATTAAATTGTCGATTCTTCTTTATCAGAATTTGTTTACGCCTGAGGTGATTGAAAAGCTGATTGAAAGCGGTGAAGATCTCTGCCGGACTTATCTGGTTAATTCGCAAAAACTGCGGCTGCGGGAGAACTCTAACCTGGCCGAATTCAAACGGCAGATTATCAATGCGAATAATGAAAAGCTGATTAAACTGCTGTTGGAGTTTTATACATTAACGCCGGAGGAAGAGGCTGAACTGCTTATGGTGCGTCGGGCTTGTCGGCCGCGTGGCGGCGACGATAAACTGATGGCTGATTATTTTCGTCGTTTCCGAATACGTCCGCCTTTGCAGCGGTTGCTTGATTTGCCGGAATATTCTTTCTATTGGCGGCTCTGCTGCGAAAATACGGCTGTCGGCGGCTTTGCCCGTTTTCGCCATAATTGCCGTGTTAAATGGCAAAAATTGGTTTATTCGATAGGCCTGTAATTTCAAAATAAAACCCCGGTTCAAATCCGGGGTTTTGTTTTAATTTCCGGCAAAAGGAACAAAATAAAGTTTATCTTCAGAATGATTATAAGAAGTAGCATAAACACTGTCACCGGGTTTTACCGGAATGGTATAAAACTGAGCATCACGTTCATGGCCGCTGCCAATATAGTTAATACCGTTTATTCTTAAATAAACAGCACCACCGCCAGTATCCCGAAGAACGGCGACAATAAAACCATATTTAGAAGGGTAATAGTAAGATTTAGCTCCGAATGAAACTTTTGCGTTCCAGTTCAGAGTCATATTGGAGAAAACTTCGCTTTTCTGAGTGCAGTAATATTTAGTTTTGTCAAACGGGCATTTTAAAGCAGTTCCCAAACAACCGTCTGTTGACGTCCTCGTATATCCCAGTTCGGCACACGAAGGCTGAGCGCCGCAGGTCTGGGCATACACGTTGCCGACAATCGCCGAGGTTAAAATGCTCCCCGCCAGTAAAATTGATAGTT
>OGPY01002640.1_pt1 | contig 10734 bp, 8 predicted proteins | sample 1553121 | NCBI WGS metagenome assembly OGPY01 (sample SAMEA2580004, study PRJEB22360) | human gut metagenome
TTATTTTCAGCAGCGTTTTTCGTCAACTCTTTACAAAATCCAGAATCTGTGCTAAAATGAAAACAATTGAAAAAAATCGGAGGCAATAAACATGAAGATTTTAATTGTAGGGATGGGACTCATCGGCGGTTCTGTCTGCAAAGCCTTGAAAAACAAGACCCAACATGAAGTATACGGCTGCGATGTCGATGAAGCTGTTTTACAGCAAGCATTACAAGACCATGCCATTGATGGTACGGGAAAAATGAAAGATGGGATTTATGATGTTTGCATTGTCTGCCTGCATCACCGGATTGCTCAGCCTTGCATCAAGCAGGCTCTGCCATTCCTGAAAAAAGGCTCGATTCTGATGGATATGTGCGGCTTAAAGGGACAAATGGTATTGGAATTTACAAACGCTTGCCGGATGGCAGGGCTGTATTATGTCGGAACACACCCCATGGCAGGTAGAGAAAAAAGCGGTTACTATGCCAGCATTCCAAATCTGTTCGATGGAGCAAACTTCATCATTACGCCAACCTATGGCACAAGCAACGAGGCAGTGGAACGGGTTTCCGCTCTGGCAAAGGAAATTGGATTCGGGAAACTGGTTCTGACCACGCCACATCGTCATGATGATATGATTGCTTATACCTCACAGCTTGCCCATATCGTATCGAGTGCCTATGTCAAAGATGACTGTATGGATGATGCAGTGTCTTTTTCCGGCGGTAGCTTTCAGGATATGACCCGTGTTGCAACCATGGACGAAAAAATGTGGGCATCCTTGTTTATGGATAACCGTTTGCTGTTGCTGCATCACTTGGAACTGCTGATTGCCCACCTGTCTGAATACCGGACGGCACTGGAATTGCAGGATGAATCAGCGTTGCAGCTGTTGATTGCAGATGGCAGACGGGTTCAGGAAGAGAATGTACGGAAGCGGAAACGAGCACTCGAAGAGCGTGCACAGCTGTTAAACGAAGCAGCAAAAGAAGAAACCAAAAAGGAGCAGAACGCATGAACTGGACACAAGTAGATATTTATACCACCACGGACGGCATTGATTTGCTGTGCAGTGATTTGATGGATTTGGGCATTCGGGGCTTTTCCATTCAGGATGCCGAAGATTTCAACGAATTTTTGCAGAATAAAGATGGCAAGTGGGATTACATTGACGAAGATTTAATGGGATTGTCGCACTGCGAAAGCTGCGTGACCATCTATCTGCCGGAGGATGCACAGGGTGCAGAAACGCTGCAAATGGTGCAGGAACTGTTGAAGCGGAAAAAGGCAGCCGATACCGAAGGCAAGTTCGGCAGACTGGAAGCCGTTCTGACGGGCGTCAAGGAAGAAGACTGGGCGAACAACTGGAAACAGTATTTCAAGCCGTTTCCGGTCGGCGAAAAGCTGTATATCCGTCCAAGCTGGGAGCATGACGAACCAGAGGCAGGCAGAACCGTGCTGGAAATCGACCCGGAAAGCAGCTTTGGAACGGGACAGCATCATACTACCCGTCTGTGTCTGGAACTGATGGAATCGGAAGCAGCTGGCAGTAAAATGCTGGATATGGGCTGCGGCAGTGGCATTCTGTTCATCGGCGGAATGCTGCTCGGTGCAAAGGAAGTATTTGCTGTGGACATCGAAGAAAACGCTGTTCGGATTGCAAAGAAAAATGCAGCGGAAAACCACCTGCCGGAAGAAAAGTACACAGTACGTTGCGGAAACGTACTCTCAGATGAAGCGTTGCGGGCAGAAATCGGCAGCGGTTATGACTTGATTACTGCTAACATTGTGGCAGATGTCTTGAAAGCGATGGCACCGCTGTTCCCGCAGTTCCTGAAAAAGACAGGTACACTGATTATTTCCGGCATTATCGTAGAACGAAAAGACGAAGTCATTGCAGCAATGGAAGCACAGGGCTTTGTGGTAACCGACTGTCGGGAAAAAGAAGGCTGGGCAGCCGTAAAGCTGAAACAGGCAGAATAAACCGTTCATCGGAACTGGAAGAAAAAAAGGAGCGTCCGATTTGGCAAAGAAAAGAACAACCACCCCAAAAATCAAACCAATTCCCAACGCCTATATCGAAAAGGCTGGAATTGTAGAAGAAGAACGGATTACCGATACCCTCGAAAAAAACTATATGCCCTATGCAATGAGCGTCATCATCAGCCGTGCTCTGCCGGAGATTGACGGGTTTAAGCCCTCTCACCGGAAGCTGTTGTATACGATGTATAAAATGGGCTTGCTGAACGGCGGACGTACCAAATCCGCAAACGTGGTCGGGCAGACCATGCGGCTGAATCCGCACGGCGATAGTGCGATTTATGACACCATGGTGCGGCTGGCACGGGGCAATGAATCGCTATTGTATCCCTATGTGGATTCCAAGGGCAACTTCGGCAAGGCGTATTCCAGAGATATGGCATACGCTGCCAGCCGATACACCGAAGTCAAGTTAGAGCCGATTTGCAACGAGTTATTCCGAGATATTGACAAGGATACCGTGGATTTTGTCCCGAACTATGACAATACCATGATGGAGCCGACCCTGTTCCCGACGACATTCCCATCGGTTCTGGTGAATGCCAACGTGGGCATTGCGGTTTCGATGGCAAGCAATGTCTGTCCGTTTAATCTGACAGAAGTCTGTGATACGACCATTGCCCTGCTGAAAAATCCAGAAGCAGATGTCACCGAAACGCTGCTTGGCCCAGACTTTCCGGGCGGCGGATTCCTGCTGAAAGATGCAGACGAGTTCCGGAAAATCTGCGAAACCGGACGGGGCAGCGTCAAAGTACGGGCAAAGTGGAACTATGATAAAGCCGGCGGCTGTATTGAAGTCACAGAAATTCCGTACAGCACCACGATTGAAGCCATTATGGATAAAATCGTAGACGGCATTAAACAGGGAAAACTGCGGGAAATCTCCTATGTGCGGGATGAAACCGACCTTTCCGGTCTGAAGATTGCCATCGACTTGAAGCGAGGAGCAGACCCGGAAAAAGTCATGCAGAAACTGTTCCGCATGACACCATTGCAAGATAGCTATTCCTGCAACTTCAACATTCTGATTCATGGGCAGCCTCGTGTTATGGGCGTGAAAGAAATCCTGACCGAATGGATTGCATTTCGGGAGGAATGCGTTCGGCGGAGAATCGTCTATGACCTGCAACGGAAACGGGAAAAGCTGCATCTTTTGGAGGGCTTAGAACGGATTCTGCTGGATATTGACGAGGCAATCCGCATTGTTCGGGAAACAAAAGAAGAATCCGAAGTTGTTCCGAACCTCATGCAGGGCTTTTCGATGGATGAAATTCAAGCGGAATATGTGGCAGAAATCAAGCTGCGGCATTTGAATCGGGAGTATATCCTCCGCCGGACACAGGAAATGGAGCAGCTGCGGACGGATATTGACAGCTTACAGCAGACCCTCGAAAGCCCGAAGAAGATTCGGGCAGTGATTGCCAAGGAACTGAAAGAAACTGCAAAGAAATACGGACAGCCGAGAAAAACCCAGTTCTGCGAGGTGGATTTGCAGGCAGAATCTGACCCGACTATGGACATTCCAGATTATCCGGTACATTTGTTCCTGTCTGAGAGCGGATATTTCAAGAAGATTTCTCCGGCATCGCTGCGAATGAATGCAGAACAGAAGCTGAAAGAGGATGACCGCATCATCGCCCACTGGGAAACCACCAACCGGACAGAACTGCTGTTTTTCACGAATCAGCAGCAGGTTTATAAGACGAAAGCGAGTGCGTTCGAGGACAGCAAAGCCAGCCTGTTGGGCGACTATATTCCGGCGAAGCTGGGTTTTGACGAAGGGGAATTTGTCGTTTCTGTGATTCTCACAAATGACTACAGCGGCATGCTGCTGTTCGTCTATGAGAACGGGAAAGTGGCGAAAGTGCCGCTGCAATCCTATGCAACCAAGACCAACCGGAAAAAGCTGGCGAATGCATACAGTGATAAGTCACCGCTTGTGACAGCGTTGCCGCTGCTGGAGGAACAGCATGTGTTGTTGCGTTCAAGCGGCAATCGGGCATTGCTGTTCCAGACGGAAGAACTGCTGCCGAAGACTGCCCGTAATACGCAGGGCGTTCAGGTGATGACGCTCAAGGGCAAGCAAGTGGTTCTCTCTGCGGAATTGCTGACTGCGGAGCAGGCAGAAGAACGAAAGCGGTATCAGGCGAAAACCTTGCCGGCACTCGGAGCACTGGCAAAAGATTTGCCGGATGTCGGGCAGATGACGTTGGCGTAAAAATTCTGCATGTTCACTAAAAAAGCAGGGGAAAAGCTGTGCATTTTGTGGAAAACGAAAGGCGAAACTTGCTTTTTTTTCAAAAATGTGTTATCATAATGATAAGTTTTATGGGAACGCCTGTACAAGAAAACAGGCATGGATATTTAGATGGGAGGAACACAAGATGCATACATGGGCAAGAAAGGGAATCGCACTGGCAGTCAGCGGTGTTCTGACTGTTGGCATGGCAGCTTCTCTGCCGTTTGGCAGCTTAGCAGATGCAGCCGATGAGGACATCATTTTTCAGGCAGAAGGCGAAGATTTGGACGGTGCAACCACTTGGACGGATATTTATGGGCAGCAATTTCCGGGGTATTCCGGCAGCGGTTTCTGCTACCTGACCGGTGAAACATTGACTTTTGAGGTGGAAGCACCGGAAGATGGAATGTATGAATTCACCACTCGTTCTGCACAGATTTTGGACAAAGACGGACGGGAACAGACCATCTCCATCAATGGTTCAGAATTTATGATGAAGATGCCGTATGCTGATAGCTGGACAGATTTCAGCTTTGGCATTCACCGCCTGAAAAAAGGCACAAATAAAATTCAGCTTTTGCCAAAGTACGGTTATGGTGCTTATGATACGATTACCGTAAAGAAAGCAGACCTGCCGGAACTGAGCGTTTCCCCGACGCTGAGCGACTCAAAGGCAACTTCCGAAACACAGGGCTTGATGAATTATCTCTGTGATGTTTACGGAAAGCATATGCTCTCCGGTCAGCAGGAAATCTATGGCGGCGGTCACACCGAAAGCAGCCCGAACGGCTACAGCGGTGCAGATTTGCAGGGATATGAAACCGAATTTGAATACATCAAGAAGAATTTCGGCGACTATCCGGCAATCCGTGGATTTGACTATATGAACTATAACCCGCTCTATGGCTGGGATGACCAGACAACTGAACGAATCATTGAATGGGGTACGGAACGGAACGGCATTCCGACGGTTTGCTGGCACATCAATGTTCCGAAGGATTTCGCAAATTACGAACTGGGCGATGAAGTTGGCTGGCAGGATTGCACCTACAAGCCAACAGATACTGATTTCAACACTGCAAATGCGATTGTAGAGGGTACAAAGGAATATGAATATGTCATGCTGACCATTAAGACCTTGGCAGCAGAACTGAAAAAGGTACAGGATGCAGGCGTGCCGATTATTTTCCGTCCGTATCACGAAGCAGAGGGCAACACCAATACCGACGGTTCTGGTTCTTGGTTCTGGTGGGGCAAGAGCGGTGCAGAAGTTTACAAGAAACTCTGGAAGCAGCTGTATACGACCCTGACCGAAGAATATGGCATTCATAACCTGATTTGGGAATACAACAGCTATGACTACTCGACTTCTCCGCAGTGGTATCCGGGCGATGACTGCGTGGATATTGTCGGCTATGACAAGTACAACTGCGTTTATAACCGTCACGATGGAAAGACCAGTGGCCCGAATGAAGATGCCATCTCCAGCACGTTCTATACACTCGTAAACCTGACCAACGGCAAAAAGCTGGTTTCCATGCCGGAAAACGACACCGTTCCGAGTCTGGAAAATATTGAGATTGAAAAGGCAAACTGGCTGTATTTCTGCATCTGGTATGACAACGGTTCGGATAACTTCCTGTCTGGTACAGACAAGAACGATCCGGAAACGCTGAAAGAAATGTATCAGAGTGATTATTGCATCACCTTGAGCGAATTGCCGGATTGGAAGAACTATAAGAATGGCGGAGATACCCCGACCACCACAACTGCAACAACCGATTCTGGCTCTGAAACCACAACCACTGTTACCACAACCACCGGAACAACAGAAGTTGTGATTGGCGATGTCAACGGCGATGGTGTGATCAATGTTGTGGATGCAATGCTGTTAAAGCGGTATCTTTTGGCTGAAAATGCAGAAGATGCAACTTACAACACCGTTTGGGACTGGAATCAGGATGAAACCTGTGACGTTCTGGATGTGGTAGGACTGACCAAGTTCTTGCTGCGGAAAGACTGATTCTTTTTGAAACAATTATAACAAAGAAACAACCGCCTTGTGTTGCCAGTTGGTACACAAGGCGGTTTTTATGAGAATCCATCTGAAATTTTCTGAACATTCTCCACAAGGGCTTGTAAAACAGATGCAATCCGTGTATAATGAATTTTGTCGAATAGCTGCGAGCGAGAGCAGCCATTTTTATTTGATTTTTGGCGGGTTCTTTTTTCCGCCATTTTGGAGGTTGACGTTTTTTATGAAGCATACCATTGGTTTGATGCTCAGCGGACTGGCAGCAACGATTTTATTTTGTGCCTGCACAGCCTCGCCGGAATCTGTTGCCGTGAAAATTAGTCAGGACGAATCCGAAGAACTTTCCATTTTAGCGGAAACAACTATGACCATGACCCAGCAGACCATCCAAACAACCACTACTACAGAACGCAAGCCGGATTTGGTCGAAGAAGTACCAGCAGAACATGTTCTGGATGCCGATGTGATTTATCAGCGTCCGGAGTTGCCGACTGGCTGCGAAGTCACTTCGCTGACGGCTCTGCTGCAATATCTGGGATTCGATGTGGACAAGACCACCATGGCGGAAGATTTTCTGCCGTGCAGTTATGACACTGCCAAGAACACATTGGATGATGCCTACATTGGCTTGCCACAGGCGAGCGATGGATTCGGCTGTTATGCTCCGGTTCTGGTCAAGACAGCGGATGCTTATTTAAAGACACAGGATAGCGAGAAGCAAGGTCTGGACTTGACGGGCAGCAGCGAAGAAACCATTTGCCGTTACATTGCAAGCGGTTATCCCGTTGTGATGTGGATTACAATTGGTCTATATGATGTATATGAGGAAGAGGGCTGGACGACGGAGGACGGCAGAACCGTCATGTGGTGCGATTTGGAGCACTGCGTTTTGTTGCATGGATATGATAAGGAAAATGATTTGGTTTATGTGTGCGACCCGTTGAACGGCGATGTGACCTATTCCATGGAACGATATTTTCAGATTTACGAAGATATGCACAAGCGAGCCATGACGGTTTATTGATGAGATGCCCTTTTTCTGCGGAGAGATGGAACGAGCAACAGCAGCACACCGCAGATGGCAAGGGCAAGGCTGATCCATTCAGACGTTGCCAAGCCAAAATAAATGCCCCGTTCGGTATCATAGCGAAATCGTTCTGTAAAAAGACGAATACCCGCATAGCCGATGCAATAGAATGGAATGACATCGGTTTTTCGGGTTCGTTTCCGGAAGCAAAGCTGTAACAATCCAGCGAGCAAAAGATTCAATCCACTTTCCAGCAGCTGTACCGGAAAAAGCGGAATGTCTGTCGGAGCTGTCCCGATGGCATTTTTCAGGCAAATACCAATCGGTGGGTCATAGGGAATGCCGTAGCAGCAGCCTGCAAAGAAACAGCCGATTCGCCCGAATGCATGGGCAAGCGGAATGGCAGGGGTGATGCTGCTGAGATAGACCCCATAGGGCAGCTGAAAATGATGCAGGTAGAGCAGCAAGGCAGCCAGTCCGCCCAGCAATCCGCCATAGAATACAAATCCGCCCTCTAACAGAGAGGAAATTGTGTTCCAGTTAAAACCGGAAGTCTGGAACATCTCCATGATGTCGGAGAACGAAACCAGAAGATAGAGCAGTTTTGCTCCCAGAAATCCGCCAATGAGTGCCCAGACACAAGCCTCCAGCATGGCGAACCGGTCTTGCTGGAATCGTTTTCCGTTGCGAATGGCGAGCCAGATGGCAAGTGCTCCGCCAATCACGCAGCAAATCCCATATGTACCAAGCGAAAGCCCGAAGAGAGAAATAATCGGATACATGTCAACTCCTTTTTGGTCGAAAAAAACGCAGTTCCCAGAAATTCTGCAAGACATGCAGATGGTGGACTGCGTTTTTTGAATGTTTAGAAAGAATGCTTAAAGGGTAGAGTCATCATAGTAGGAATAATCGGGATACGAACTGGAAAATTCGTCGATAAATTCCTGTAGACCACCATCCGAGAGAAATACAATCATGTAAATCAGGTATACTGCATTTAACAGGATGCCGATAATGCCTAGAACGATGCCAGCGGTTGCAATGCCGTTGGCATTTTTCTTATTCTGGAGGATGCCCAGAATCAAGCCAATGATGGCAGGAATTGCACCGACACCATAGCAACAGCAAATGGCAATCGAACAGATGCCTAGAATCAGGGATGCGATGCCGAAACCATTGCTGTTATTGTTGGTCAATGGTGTATTCGGGGTCGAGTAGGTATCATTGTAAGTGTAAGGGGATGGATTAGCAGTTGACTGCTGATAAGATTGTCCCGAAAAATTTGGTTGCTGCTGGTTGGCAGTGTTTCCGTTCGGGATGTTGTTGTTGCGGATGTCATAAGCAGAAAAATCCGGTGCAGCGTTGGTTTCCGCCGTTGTATTCTGTGTGGCGGAAGTGTTTGGCTGCGGAACTTCTCTCGGAATATCGTTCGCAACGGGAGTATCTGCTTGAGCGTTGTTCTGATAAGCAGCGACATGGTCATAATTATCCGAAACCGCAGTATCTGCCGATTGAGCGGTAGCGTTGGAATTGCTCTGTTCCGGATGGAGATTTGGTTCTGTTGGGGTATCTGGTGTTGGGATAGTCGGTTCTTGGTTGATAGAATCCGGCTTTGGAATGGCATTTGGTCGAATTTCGCCGCAGTTCGGGCAAGTAAGGTCAGTATCCGATAACGGATGACCGCAGTTTCCACAAAAAGGCATGGGAAAAGCTCCTTTCAAAAATAAACAGTCCTGCTTGTTATTGTAGCATATCTTTCCGGAAATGTCAAATGCTGTGCATGGTTTTTATTGAGAGAGTGCATTCAGCAGGGTGCGAGCAATGTTGTTGGTGTTGATGGTATCCACATCTTGATTCCAGTTTTCGATTTCGATACAAAAGGCAATCGGGAGGTTGCTGTCATCGCAGAAACCAACTAACAGAGAATTGTCTGTACCATCGCCCTGTTCAGCTGTTCCAGTCTTTAAGCCAACTGGATAATTGATGACGCTATAACGAGCCAAATCGCCGTTTTCCCGCATGATTGCCCGTACTTGCTGGGCAGTTTCTGCAGAGAAAATTTCATTGGAATAGGTAGTTTTGGCTTTGTCCCTGACCGTTCCGAATAAATCTTGCCGATAGGAAATCAAGTATGGCTGGGTGACTTGTCCCGTGCCGTTGGCAATGGCACTTTCCCACATCATCAGTTGAAGTGGGCTGATGACCGTTTCACCTTGTCCAATGCAGCCCCATTGGGTGATGCTGTCGTTGGTATCCTCTAAGGTTGTGGAGGCGGTGAAAACAGAAATGCCATCTAAATCCATTTGTGCATTGCCTTCGCCGTTGACCCGATAGCCCATTTTGCGGAACGCAGTCTGTAAGCCGTCAAGGGGTAAATCCTCTACCAGCTGAGCAAACCATGGGTTGCAGCTGTGCTGAAACGCTTGCGAGATATTCTGCCAGCCGTGCACACTGCCGTGATAGCAGCGAATCGGAGAGCCATAATTGTTGTAATAAGTGCCCTGACAGTCATAGCTTTTCTGCATGAGAGTGTCATAGCCGATGGTTTCAATGGCAGCGGCAGTGGTGCAGACTTTCTGGGTAGAACCGGGGATGGTCTGGTAAAATGCCTTACAGAGCAGGCTGCCTGTTTCCAGCGTGCTGACATCGACATCACTTAAAATGTTGACACTGGGCTTGCTGACACAGACGAGAATTTCTCCGGTCTGGTAGTTGTAGGCGATGGCAGTTCCGTTTTTCTCGCCGAACGACTGATAAACCTGTTGGTTTGCATCGTGGTCGAGCGTAGTATAAATCGCACTTTTTCCGTTCTGGACTGCACCAAAGAGCAGGTTATAATTTTGCAAGTCCTTCAGATTTTCGGAAACGAGTGTGTTCGTCATGCGTCCGCTGTTGTCGCCGATGAGGTTGCCAACATCCAGAAAATAATCTGCTCCATATTTTTCCGCAGTTGCGTTTTCATCGAACAGGACTGCTCCGTTTCGGTCGTAGATATAGCCGAGTTTCACGTTGTGAGAATGGGACATATAGAAAGTTGCCTGTGATACAATTCTTGCGACCAAAAGCACCATGCCCAACAGAAAGAGGACAATCAGCAGGATGGTGAGCCGTTCTCCACGTTTAATACTTTTCATTGTGTGACCCTCCTTGTTCGCTGTTGTTTCGGTACATTCTGGTCTGTTCATTCTGGCTGCTGCCGGAATGCTGGATGGTGTTCGGGCGAGCATATGGGTTGTTGGAACGGCTCTGCGGAGCGGTTCTGTTTACTGGCTGCCCGTATGGGTTCGGTTGTGTCGGTCGAGCCTGCTGCCGAGGTGTGCCGTTGGTGGGAATGGTACGGGTTTGATGGATTGGCTGCCCGTATGGGTTCGGTTGTGTCGGGCGGGCCTGTTGCCGGGCGGCAACAGG
>OGPY01002641.1_pt1 | contig 10727 bp, 7 predicted proteins | sample 1553121 | NCBI WGS metagenome assembly OGPY01 (sample SAMEA2580004, study PRJEB22360) | human gut metagenome
CCTGCCGCTCTCGATCGGCGGCGGCATCGGCCAGTCGCGCCTCTGCATGTTCTACCTGCGCTGCGCCCATATCGGCGAAGTGCAGGTCAGCATCTGGCCCGAGCGGATGGTCGCCGAGTGCGCCGCCCACGGCATCCACCTGAAATAACGGCCCGGCAGACGTGCCCACGCCCCGGCCTCACACCGAAAAACTTCAATCCCCATGAAAAATTTCCTGTGCCCGCTAATCGCCCTGTTCCTTACGGCTTGCACCCCCTCCGATACATGGCTGCGCCACACCGAATGCCTCATCACCGGAACGATTCCGGGCGATGCGCCCGAAGAGGTACTCCTCTCACTACCCGGCACGCGATCCGAATACAGCACGAAAATCCCGGTTCGGGAGGGCCGTTTCGAATACCTGCTCCGAACCGACACGCTCCGCATCTACGAATTGTTGGTTCCCACCGGTACGGGAAGTTTTCTCTACACCCGGTTCATCCCCGAACCGGAAGGGGTCCGGATCGAATGCACGGGAAGCGATCCGGACAACCGGCAGCTCCGCCTGCTCGCACAGGGACCGATCAACCGCGAGTGGACGGAGACTCTCCGTGAAAAGGAGCAGCGGTTCGGCGCGCGTTTCGACTCGATCATCGACATCGAGGATCGACTCTACCGCGAGAACCGACTCTACAACGACACTTACAACGAGGTGATCCGCCGGCTGAACGAACCTACAGACCAGCACGCGCTCCCCTATCTCTACAAACAACTCAATCACATGCGCCTCACGGGCTCCGGCTACACCGACGAAGGACAGCGACTCCACCAAACGTTGCAGACGCTCTACGAGGAGCAGGCCGTCTGGTTGCAGGAACAGATCGCCCGCCGCCCGAGCCTGGCCTCTTTCTGCCGGCTCATGGAACAGATCGACCAAGAGCAAATGGCCGGCAGGGATTTTTCGCGCTGGCTGGCGATCTACGACCGGGCATTCGCCGACCGCTACCCCGCACATCCCTATCACGAACAGGTGGAACATGCACGCAAAAGTCTGAAGACCGGAATCGGAGGCCGTTACATAGACTTCACACTGCCCGATACCGAAGGCAGGCCCACGACGCTCTCCGCCGTCATCGACGGGAAAATCGCATTGCTCGACCTTTGGGCTTCGTGGTGCAGACCCTGCCGGCTCCGGAGCAGAAACACGATTCCCATCTACGAAAAATACCGCAGCCGGGGCTTCGTCGTAGTAGGCGTCGCCCGCGAATTCAAAAACGACAGGGCCTGGCGCACGGCCCTCGAACACGACGCCTATCCGTGGCTCAACCTGCTGGAGATGGACGACAGCACGAAGCTCTGGGAACAATACGGCCTCAGCAGCGCCGCCGGGCAGACCTACCTGATCGACCGGAACGGCACGATTCTCGCAATCAACCCCATGGCCGACGAACTGGAGCGACTCCTGCGGGAAAAACTCTGACATCTTTCCGGACGGCATGCGGAAACGCCGCCGCACGCATGCTTGGACACCCGGATACACGGCCGCCCCACCGTCAGAACATGGCGCACACGCTCAAACCCAGCGTCAGCTTGTGCAGCCGGGAGCGCGAACCGTCCACGACGGGCGGCGCCATGTCGTAGTCGGTCGAAAAGCGCACGCCGAGATTCTGCGTGGCGAAATAGGTGGTCGAAATTCCCGTACCCAGCGAAAAGCCGCTCCGGTCGCCCAGCGTGCGCATATCCGTCCCGCACGCCTTGTAGATCTCGCAGCCGCCTTGCAGGCGCGCCCCGACGAGCCACCGTGTCGAGAACGGATAGGAGACATAAGGTCCGACATAGATCGACGACGCCTCCAGATCGTTGCGCTGCGAGACGCCATTGACCGCCACGCGCAGGTTCGCGACCGCCAGCCGGCCTCCGACACCCCAATAGGGCGAAGCGAACCACGCCCCCTCGACCCCGACCGAGGGACCCGAGAAGAACTCCGTCCGCATCCCCGGCGCCGTCGTATAACGTCCCGGCACGACGGTCATGCCGAGGTTGAAGCCGAGAAACGACGGCCGGCGGTAACGGTCGTAAATCACCATCGTCTGCGAGACGTTCAGCCCCCGCTCCTTGAAAATCAGGTCGGCGAGGAAATAGCCCAGCTCCGTGGCGAGAATGCCGATGCCGGCGCCCACCATGACGTCGCTCATCCAGTGCCGGTTGTTCAACTGCCGCGCCACGCCCGTCACGGTGGCCAGCGTATAGCCGCCGATACTGTACCACGGACTGCGGTGGCCGTACTCCTTGTGCAGCATCGTCGCGGTCATGAAGGCCGTGGCCGTATGCCCCGAGGGGAACGAGTTGCGGGACGATCCGTCGGGACGCATCACCCGGCAGGAATACTTGAGCGAATTGACCGCAATGGCCATCAGCCCCACCGAAAAGGCGTCCGACGTGAGCATCCGTCCCCACGAGCTGCGGCTCCGGACGCCGGCGGCCTTCATGCCGACCATCACCGCCGCCGGGGCGTATTGCAGGTAGTCGTCGAAATCGTGGTGGAACGACGGCGCATACCCGTTGCGCAACCGCCTGAAATCGGCGTCATAGGACTGCATGACGACGCCACCCACCACCAGCGGCACGCCGACATACAGCATCCGGTAGGCCTTCGACGAAGTGTGCAGGTCGATCCGCCGCGCCAGGACGCTCTCGCCCGCCGGCACGCGCCGCACCTTCGCGAGGCTGTCGGCCGGCGGCGCGGCAGATGCGAGGGGGGGGGTCGCCGGAAGCGCCAGCAGACAGATCAACAGAAACCGCCGCATCTCCCTATGCGTTTTTCCGGCGGCGCAGCGCGCGCACCGCTTCACCGCCTGCGGCCAGCAGCGACGTGAGACAAATCACCTCCGCCCATTCGCGCCACGTAAGCGGCACGGTGCGGAACACTTCGCCGCCCAGCTCCACGATCAACACCTGCCCCACGGCGATGGCCAGCAGAATGAGGAAAAATTCGCGGCAGCCCTTCAGGCAGGTGAACACCGAATGCCGCGTCTCGAATCCTTTGGCGTTGAACATGTTCCAGAACTGGAAGAATACGAAGGTCGAGAAGAAGAGCGTCAGACGCCGCACGGTCATCCCCTCCTCGGAGAAGGTCCAGCCGAAGAGCATCCCCAGCAGCGCCAGAACCATCACGCCGCCGCACGTGAAGATCGTACGCGCCATGGCGGGCGTGATGATGAACTCGTCGCGCGGACGGGGCCTGTCGCCCATCACCTCGGCGCTGGGAGGCAGCGAGGCCATCGCCATCGCCGCGAAGGTGTCCATGATGATATTGACCCAGAGAATCTGCACGACGGTCAGCGGCATGTCCGTCCCGAACACCGCCCCCACGAAGCAGATGAGGATCGCCGCGAAGTTGATCGTCAACTGGAAAAGCACGAAACGCTGGATGTTGCGGTAAAGCGAACGCCCCCACATGACGGCCGTGGCGATCGAGGCGAACGAATCGTCGAGCAGCGTGATGTCCGAGGCGTCCTTCGCCACCGACGTGCCCGAACCCATCGAGAGCCCCACGTTGGCGAAGTTGAGCGCCGGGGCGTCGTTCGTGCCGTCGCCCGTGACGGCCACCACCTCGCCCTTCTGCTGGAGCAGCCGCACCAGCCGCTGCTTGTCGAGCGGCCGCGCGCGGGACATGATCTTGAGCTCCTGCACGCGGTCGAGCAGCTCCTCGTCGCCCGCCGCCGCGAACTCCGCGCCGGTGATGTGGTTGCGGTCCGTGTCGTGCGCGTCGTCCCACAGGCCGATCTGCCGGGCGATCTCGCGCGCCGTGGCGGGCGTGTCGCCCGTCACGATCTTGACACCGATCCCGGCGTTCAGGCACTGCCGCACAGCCGCGGGCACGTCCTCGCGCACGGGGTCCAGAATGGCGGCCACGGCCTCAAGATCAATGGCCGCCCGCGCCGAGAAGCCGCCCCCCGCCGGCAGCCACCGCCCCGAGGCACTCCGAAGCCTGCGTCTCGGCCCACGCCACGGCCAGCGTCCGCATGGCGTGGTTTTGGAACCCGAGCAGTTGCGCGGCGATCCGCTCGTCGCAGCCGTCCGCGGCGCACATGGCCCGCACGATCTCCGGAGCGCCCTTCACGCAGAGGATGCGGCGGCCCGAAACGCCGCTCTCGATGATCGTCGCCATGTACTTGCGCTCGGTCGAGAAGGTCAGCCGGTCCACGATCTTCGCCCCGGCCCGCAGCGGTTCGTAATCTTCGCCCCGGCCGCGCAGCCATTCGAGCAGCGCACCCTCGGTCGGATTGCCGATGATATGCCCTCCGGCATCGAGGAACGCCGTGGAGTTGAGCGCCACGATCTCGGCGAAATCCCGTTCCGGCAGGTCGTCGTAACGCACCAGCTCCTGCACGTGCATCCGGTTCTGCGTGAGGGTTCCGGTCTTGTCGGTGCAGATCACCGTCACCGCCCCCATCGTCTCGCAGGCGTGCATCTTGCGCACGAGGTTGTTGGTCCTGAGCATCCGCCGCATGGACATGGCCAGCGACAGCGTGATCGACATGGGCAGTCCCTCGGGAACGGCCATCACGATGATGGCCACCGAAACCATGAAGATATGGAGCACCTGCTGCGAAACGGTCAGCCAGTCCTGTTCGAGCAGGTCGCCCAGAAAGAGCGCCTTGCCCAGCATGACGCAGAAGATCAGAACCGAAAGCGCGATGCCCACCCGGCCGATGAGCTGCGAGAGCCGCGTCAACTGCCGGTCGAGCGGCGTCTGCTCGTCGTTCTGCACGGTGGCCTGCTCCGTGACGCGCCCCGCCTCCGAGGCGTCGCCCACGGCCGTGACGACCATCACGCCGTAACCGTCCGCGACGGTCGTGCCGCGCATCACGACATTCGACGGATAGGTGGCCTCCGGATCGAAATGCGCCTCGTCCACGGTCTTGTCCACCTCGGGTTCGCCCGTCAGGGTCGATTCGTTGATCTTCAGCGACACGGCCTCCACCAGCTCGCCGTCGGCGGGGACCGTCTCGCCGCTCTCGACGTAAACCACGTCGCCCACGACCACCTCGCGGCGCGGAATCTCGCGGATCGCACCGTCGCGCATCACCTTCACCGCCACGTCGTCATTGACCCGGTTGAGCCGCCGGAAACGCCGCTGGGCGTCCCACTCGAACCAGAATCCGACGCAGGTGGCCAGAATGATGGCGCAGATAATGCCGATCGACTCGGTGAAGTCCTTGTGCACGAATCCGATGGCGAGCGACAGCACGGCCGCCAGCAGCAGGATGCGAATGATCGGATCGCGGAATTTCTCGGCGGGCACCCGCCAGGCCGAATCGTCCTTCGGCGGCGTGATGACGTTGTCGCCGTGCCGTTCGCGGCTCTCGGCGACCTCTCGGGAAGTCAGTCCTTCGGGATTGTAACGGATCATTTTTCGGGTCAGATTTTATTCATGGAAAACTGCCGCGTCGAGGCGTCGAGCCGCACGGCGATAAACAACAGGATCGTAAAGGCGATGAGCGACGAACCTCCGTAGCTCATGAAGGGCAGCGGAATGCCCATGACGGGCATCAGCCCGACGGTCATGCCCACATTGACCAGCACGTGAAAGAGCAGGATGGCCGCCACGCTGTAACAGTAGATGCGGCCGAAAGGCTCCTCCTGCCGCTCGCCCATCCGCATCAGGCGCAGGATGAGCAGGCAGAGCAGCGACAGGATGACCGCCGCCCCCGCGAAGCCCCACTCCTCGCCCACCGTGCAGAAGATGAAGTCGGTGTGCCGCTCGGGCACGAAGCCGTACTTGATCTGGGTTCCCTCGAGGAATCCCTTGCCCCAGAGGCCGCCCGAGCCGATGGCTATTTTCGACTGGTTCACGTTGTAATCGACCCCCTGCGGGTCGTTGATGATGCCCAGAAAACTCAGGATGCGGTTCTGCTGGTGCTCCTTGAGGATCGAATTGAAGATGTAGTCCGTCGTCGGAAGAAAGACGAGCGACCCGACGAACAGCCCCAGCGTGATGAAGACATTGGACAGGTTCGCCCGGAAGGCGTAGACGGCCACCGCCGCGAGCGACAGCACCGTGACGATCAGCAGCGCATGGTAGAGGTCCAGCACGCCCGGCGCGACGAGCTGCGAGACGAGGCACAGCAGAATGCCCGCCAGCGCCAGCGAGGCCAGGTAGATGATCCGCGAACGCCACAGACCGTTCATCATCGCCTCCGACAGCGTGCAGACCAGGATGAGCGACACGAGGAGCGTCATCGGCGAGAGCAGGAACGAAAAGATGAACAGCGCGGCGATGAGCAGCACCGGAATGCAGAGCCACTTGTTGAGCCCCTCGCGGTAGAGTACGAAGAGGAACGAGCCGAGGACGATGCCCGAGCCGGTGTCGTTCTGCAGGACGATGATGAGCAGCGGCGCGCAGACGACCATGCCGACCTTGAACAGATCCCCGGGCCGGCCGATCGAGAACGAGTAGTTGCTCATCACGCGGGCCAGCGCCAGCGCCGTGGCGATCTTGGCGAACTCGACGGGCTGCACGCGGAACGAGCCGAACTCGAACCACGCCTTCGCGCCGTTCACCTCGCGGCCGAAAAGCAGCGCGGCGGCGAGCATCGCCAGTCCGGCGAAATAGGCCGGATAGGCGAACATGTGATAGACGCGCGCGTCGAGCAGCAGGACCACCACGGCGACGATCCACGCCGCGCCGATCCACACCAGCTGCTTCATGTAGAAATGCGAGAAGGAGAAGAAGTCGGCCGCCCCCTCGTCGTAGGAGGCCGAGGTGATCGACAGCCACCCCGCGGCCACGATCAGCACGTAAAGCAGCACCGTGACGAAATCGACGCCTTCGAAAATACCGTTATGGCGGTTACTTGTCATAGGCGGGATAGTGGATTTGCATGTTCCGGACCCGTTCGAGCAGTTCCGGACGGCGGATGGTATCCGTCAGGTAGTACTCCTCGAGCAGGCTGGCGATCGGCAGCGCGGCCGAAGCGCCGAATCCGCCGTTCTCGACATAGACCGAGATCGCGATCTTCGGGTTGTCCTTCGGGGCGAACGAGAGGAAGGTCGAATGGTCGCGGCCGCGCGGATTCTGCGCCGTACCCGTCTTGCCGCAGACGTCCCAACCGTCGAGCCGCGCCATGCGGGAGGTTCCGTCCACGTTCACGCTCCGCCACATGCCCTCGACGATCGGTTCGAAGTGCTTGGGCTCGACCATCGTGTAGTGCCGTTCGTAGAAGCGCGCGTCGAGCGAATCGCGCCCCTCGATCCGCTTGACGATATGCGGAATATAGTAGTAGCCCCGGTTGGCGATGATGGCCGCCAGGTTGGCCAGTTGCAGCGGCGTGCAGCCCAGCGCATCCTGCCCGATCGAGAGCGAAAGCACCGTCAGCGCGTTCCACGACTTGCGGTAGCGCTTGTCGTAGTAGGCCCGGTCGGGCACGTACCCGTTGCCCTCGTCGAGGAAGTCCGAACCCAGCTTGCGGCCGAACCCGAAGCTCTCGACGTACCGCTCCCACACTTCGTACCCCTCCTTGATGCTTCCGTATTCCGGATTCTCGAGGATGTCGCGGAAGACGTAGCAGAAATAGGCGTTGCACGAGGTCGAGACGGCATAGCGCAGGTCGAGCGGCGAGGCGTGCTCGTGGCACTTCATCTTGAGCCGCCCGGCCTGGTAGCCGCCGCGGCACACGTGCCGGTCCGAAGGACGCAGCACGCCCTCCTGAAGCCCGATCAGCCCCTGCACCAGCTTGAAGGTCGAACCCGGCGGATAGCGGGACTTCACGGCACGGTTGTAGAGCGGCTGCCGCTTGTTGCGGAGCATCTCCATATAATGATTGCCGCGCTCGCGGCCCACCAGCTCGTCGGGATCGTAGGAGGGCGAGGAGACCATCATCAGGATTTCGCCCGTCGCGGGCTCGATGGCCACCGCCGCGCCGACCTTGCCGCGCATCAGCTCCTCGCCGAGCAGTTGCAGGCGTGCGTCGATCGTGCTGACGAGGTAACGCCCCGGCTCGGGCAGCGAATCGTAGAGTCCGTTCATGTAGGAGCCCTTGATCGCCCCGTGGGTGTCGCGCTCGAGCACCTTCACGCCCTTCCGGCCCTTCAGCTCGGATTCGTAGGCCGACTCCACACCGCTGATTCCCACATAGTCGCCCGCCTTGTAGGAGGTGTAGCGCTTGAGCATCTCCTGCGTCACCTCCCCCACATAGCCCAGCAGGTTGCCTCCGATCTGGCGGGGGTAGTGGCGCACGGTGCGGTAGACCGTATAGAAACCGCGGAAATTGCACTCGTCGAACCGGAGCTTCTCTTCCTTGGAAAGGTAGTTGGCCACCAGCCGCGGCGCACGGGGATAGGCCCGGGCGTTGGCCAGCTCCCGGTCGAGCTTCTGCCGCGAAATGCCGGCCACGTCGCAGAGCCGCGCCGTGTCGAATCCGCCGCGGTCGAGGTCGTGATAAATCACCATCAGGTCGTAGCACTCGCGGCTCTGCACCAGATACTCGCCGTTGCGGTCATAGACCTCGCCGCGGGGCGGGTACTGCACCTCGGGGCGCAGGACGTTGCCGCGCGCCAGCTCGTCGTAGCGCGAATCGACGAGCTGGATATAGGCCAGCCGTCCCAAGATGAGCGCGAAAACCAGCAGCACGACGGCCTGCAAGGTCCGCATCCGGACGAAACCTTCGGAGCCGTTCATACGCGCACGGGAAATTTGACGGTGAAGATACGGGCGATGATCCAGACGAAAAGCGCCGTGACGGCCGAGCTGACGGCGATGCGCGCCAGCGTATGCAGCGCATGGCTCCACGAAAGGGTCTCCAGCACGAAGAAGACGGCGTGGTGGAGCAGCGTCAGGAGCAGCAGGTAGTCGGTGAACACGCGGCGGCCGAGGCGTTCGGGCGACGGGACTCCCCCCTCGCGCAGATTCTCGCGGTCGCAGAACAGGGAGAGCAGCGCCGGACGCAGGAAGGCGACGAGCAGCGTGGCGATGGTGTTGATCCCGGCGGCCCCCATCGCACCGTCCATCGTCACGCCCAGCGCCAGCCCCGCCCCGAGCAGCACGACGGGCGGCGTGTCGAGCGGCAGCAGCACGATGAAGGCGATATAGACGAGCGGATTGAGGTAAACGCTGATCGACAGGTTGTCGAACAGGAACACCTGCAGCAGCACCGTGGCTGCGAAGAGGGCGAGGTATGGTAAGGTGCGATACATGCTATTTCAACCGCGTATGTTGTTCGATCTGTTCGCTCTGCTGCAATTCCCGGATTTCGTACAGGTCGCGGTTGCCCACCAGCACCACGTCCGTCAGGCGCGACATTTCGGCCGCCAGACGGACCCGCACCGTATAGGCCGTGCGCGTTTCGTTCAGCTCGGCGCTCTCGACCTCCCCGATGAGCACGTCCTCGGGGAAATACTGCGAGAATCCGGTCGTCACGACCTCGTCGCCCGGCTGCGGATCGGCGTATTTCGACAGTTCGCCCAGCACGACGACGTGCGGATCCACGCCGTCCCAGTAGATCGAACCGAAGTAATCGGACCCGGCGAGCCTGCCGCTGGCGCGGAACGAGGTGTTGAGCACCGACATGGCCACCGCATACCGGTCCGAGCAATCGACCACATAGCCCACCATCGCGCCGGCGGGCGAAAGGAGGGCCATCTCAGGCTGTACGCCGTCCCGCAGGCCGCGGTTGAGCGTGATGAGGTTCTGCTGCCGGTTGATCGAGTTGGCCACCACCGAGGCGACGGCGAAGCGGTATTTCGACTCGCCGATCCCTTGCAGGCAACTGTCCAGACGGCTCGCCGCCACGACCTCCTCGTACCGGGCCAGCCGCTCCTCGAGCTGAGCGACGCGGTCGAGCAGCACACGGTTCTCGCTGCCCAGCGTGAAATAGCGGTGTACGCCGGCCATCAGGCCGTGCACGCCGCCGGCCAGTTGGTTCGAGCGAGCCAGCAGCCGCGCCTGCGTATAATGGGTCGAGTGCGCATAGTAACTGACGGCCAACGCCTCCAGCACCACGAACAGCACCGCCACATACACGCTGCGAATGAACTCGATCAGTTTGCGCAAAGTCTCTTCCCTTTAATTCAGATTGCGGACCGAGGCCCGCAATTCCGTTTTGTTTGTGCTTCGAACCCGGCGCGTCCGTTCCGGCCGCGCCGCGCCGCCCGAAAAGGCGAAGGAACACACCGCCGCTCCGGCAGCTATTTCATGAGGAACGAGAAGCGGTTGATGTTCTTCAGCGCGATTCCGGTTCCGCGCGCGATGGCCCGCAGGGGGTCTTCGGCGATATGGAACGGAATGCCGGTCTTCTCGTTCAGCCGCCGGTCCAGCCCCTTTATCAGTGCGCCGCCGCCGGCCAGGTAGATGCCGTTCTTCACGATGTCGGCATACAGCTCGGGAGGCATCGACTCGAGGACCTTCATCAGCGCCGCGTCGATCTTGGCCAACGACTTCTCGAGCGCATAGGCGATCTCGCTGTACGACAGCGAAACGGTCTGCGGCAGCGCCGTGAGCATGTTGGGACCCGTCACGACGAAGTCCTCGGGCTCCTCCTCCAGACTGGAGCCCGCCGCGCCGATCGAACATTTGATCGCTTCGGCCGTACGCTCGCCGATGCGGATGTTGTGCTGCTGACGGACATAGCTCTGGATGTCGCTCGTGAAGACGTCGCCCGCGATGTTGATCGACTCCGAGCAGACGATGCCGCCCAGCGAGATGCAGGCGATCTCCGACGTGCCGCCGCCGATGTCGATGACCATGT
>OGPY01002649.1_pt1 | contig 10688 bp, 3 predicted proteins | sample 1553121 | NCBI WGS metagenome assembly OGPY01 (sample SAMEA2580004, study PRJEB22360) | human gut metagenome
CCGCCGGCAAGCATGATTACTTTGTCGTAAGCGTATTTCTTATCGTTCTCCGTGTGCTCGAAAGTCAATAAAGAACCACAGATAAGCGGCTGGCCAAATTTATTACCGAAATCGGAAGCGCCATTGGAAGCCTTGATCAAGATCTGCTCCGGAGTCTGGTATAACCAAGGACGAGGGTCTAGGACTTTCTCCCATTCGCGAGCGCCTTCCGTACGAGGGTAAGAGGTCATATAGACCGCTGTTCCCGCTATCGGCAAGGATGCCTTACCACCGCCCAGACGGTCACGAATCTCACCACCTGTTCCGGTAGCGGCACCGTTGAACGGCTCAACGGTTGTCGGGAAGTTATGCGTCTCGGCTTTCAAGGAGATAACCGTCTTGATATCTTTTACGGCGAAGAAATCGGGTTTGTCACCGGATAGGGGAGCGAATTGCTCTACCGTCGGTCCTTCATTGAACGCTACGTTATCTTTATAAGCGGAAACCAATTTATTAGGGTTCTCGGCGGAAGTTTTCTTGATCAAGTTGAACAAGGAACTTTCTTTTTCCTCGCCGTCGATGATGAATACACCTCCGAATATTTTATGTCGGCAGTGTTCCGAGTTTACTTGGGAGAAACCGAACACCTCGCTATCGGTCAACTTACGTCCCAACTTCTGGCTTACCTCGTTCAAGTAAGCGATCTCCTCTTGGCTTAGAGCCAAGCCCTCTTGTTGGTTGTACACTTCCAAATCCTCAATGTAGACAATAGGATCCGGTTTTTTACTGATCGTGAAGATCTCCTGATTCAAGCCATTGTAGATACGTTGCAACATCGGATCGTGATCCGCATCGCCAGAAGAAACAGGAAAATATTCCTCAATACGGGAAATACCGGTCAGGCCCATGTTCTGGGTAATTTCAACGGCGTTCGTACTCCACGGGGTAATCATTTCCCGGCGTGGCCCTACGTACCAGCCTTCCAATGTTTCTGATTGAACAGGAGTCGCCTCGCTAAACAACCAAACCAGTTTTTGAGTGTCTTCAGGAGAGAAAGCGTGCGCGGCCTCTACAGCCAGCACCGTCTTTGTTGAAGATTGAAAGAATAGAATCATATCGTTGATTTATTAGTATTTATCACGAAATAACGAATAAGCCTCTTTTAGAGAGTGCAAAGATAATGATTTCCCGTGAATTATTATGTCAATACGTTTTAAAAGAAAAGAGGGCGGAACCTCCCGGTCTCGCCCTCTCATGTCCCCTGCATAGTAAAAAATAAGAGTGTGTCTATATTCTACCAGCCTGCGTTCTGTTGTGCGGCTAGCGTGGGGTTTCTTAATATATCATTCAATGGAATCGGCCAAATAAAGCGTTTATCCGTGTACGGGATGAACTGTTTGCTGTTGCCGAACCATTCAGCTTTCACTTCTCCACCAACAACGAATGCGCCTTGGTTCTTCACATTGTTATATTCGATTTTAGCGGGAATACCACCGGACGGCAGCAAGTCGTCAGCCGCTAAACGATGAATGTCTTCCCAACGGCGACCTTCACCTTGGAACTCAATGCGACGCTCCCAAAGGATAGCTTCCACCAGTGCTTTCGTGTTGGCGAAATCGCTTGCCTTATACGTCTGTGTAGCGGGGTCGGCCAAAGAACGGTCTCTTACTTGATTCAATTTCTCCAATGCGAGAGTCTTGTCTCCCGCACGTGCGGCAGCCTCGGCCTCGTTTAGCAATACCTCGGCATAGCGTAGGATCGGGGCATACTCTTCACGTGTTTGGGGATTCTGGTATTTATCACAGAAGTAATAATCGTCAGACGCACGATAAAGGACGAGGTTACGACGCTTGTCATCCCCTTTCCAGAATTTGGAGTTGTAAAGGGTAGGGGATGTCGGGCACATCGCACGGCCACCTTCACGGGCAGACATCATAGCGGACATAGCTCCATTTACAGATGCGTTATCTTGAGAGTCATTCGGAATGGAGAATATAGATTCCTGATTGTCTTTGTAAGAAACGAAAGGAGTGGCAGGATTGGTTTCCAGAATGAAACGTCCGCCTTCCAGTTTCTTAGCTTCAGTAACTACATTGTTCCAATCACGCATATGCAAATATACGCGCGTTTTCAATGCGATGGCGGCACCTTTGCTCGCACGTCCGATCTTATCAGCATCGATAATGTCCGGAAGCATGCTTTCCGCATTATTCAGGTCGCTTAATATCTGATCGTAAGTATCCTTAACGGTAGAACGGCCTATGCTTTGTTGCTCAGCGAGTTGGCTGGGGTCGTTTACGGCTTTCGTGTAAATAGGCATACCGTAGTTATTGTTACCTTCTACGTTGTAGGGCAAGGCATAATGAATCATCAAGTTGTGATAGGTTAACGCACGTAAGAACAGGCATTCTCCTTTGTACTGATTCCCTTTCTCTTCGGTTATGACACTCGCCGCTACCGCGCCTTCTATACCTGCGTATACCGTATTATAGCGGTTAATAGCCTCGAAAGAGGTTTCCCACATCGCCACGTTATTAGCGGTAGTCAAGTTATAGGTTGCGGAATAGGTATAATCATAGAATTGGGCGGTTAGATTCATATCTTCACCGCGCATTTCGCCTTGCAATATACTGGCCGCTCCAAAAGGATAGCCGCGTGCCCAGCCATAATCATCCGGATTTATATACATACCACATTGTGCGGCATCGTAAGCTCCGACTACGGCTAACTCGCAACGTTCTTCTGTCCCGTATGCCGTAAGCTCAGAGAATTTGTCAACAGGTTCAAGGTCTACGACGTCGCTTTCGCAGGCGGTGAACACGGGTAGCGAGAACAGGGCTGTCCCTAACGCTACTACTGAAATGTTTTTATATAATTTCTTGTATAACATAATTGTAACTTTTCTTAGTTTGTGAAATTAGAATGTAATGTTCGCTCCAAAAGTGAATGAACGTTGCTGTGGCATACCGTTCCAATCTACACCTAAACGAGAGTTTGTCTCAGGATCCAATCCGGAATAACCTGTGATAGTGAGCAAATTCTGTCCTTGAACATAGAAACGAATCTTTGTCATATTCAGTTTGGATACGACCGCCTTCGGTAGTGTATAGCCTAAAGCTAACGTAGATAGTTTTAGGTAATTGCCACTCTCAACGAAGTGTGAATCCGTATATCCATCATTGAATAAGGAAGAGGCATCTCCATAACCGATTTTTGGAGTCATACCGTCACCCGGTTGCTCTGGAGAAACCCAGCGGCCTAAGATTTCTGTTCCGTTGTTGGAGAAATCCATATTGAACAATGCGCTTTGACGAGAAGCGTTCATGATCTTATTACCTCCGGAGAAGCGGAAGAATACATTTAAATCGAAATTCTTGTAAGAAACTGTATTATTCCAACCTCCGTACCAAGTAGGCATAGATGAACCTAATACCTTACGGTCGCTAGCGTCCAAGGAAGAAGCCTTGGAGACATCCGAAGGATTGGAAGGATCATATTCCGCATAGTCGTAAGAGCCGAATGTGTCGAATTGCACTAATGAACCGTCCGCCTTACTCCAGATCGGATTACCGTTTGCGGCGTTTACGCCGTAATAATCATATCCATATAAAGATCTATATGATTCTCCTTCACGAATAATTGTGTAATTGTCTACGATGTCTGTTCCGCCGTATAAGCTCTTCACCGTGTTCTTAGCCGTGGAGAAGTTGAAATTAGTTTGCCAGTTCCAATCTTTGGTAGCGATGATTGTAGCGTTAACCGTCAACTCCATACCGGAGTTCTTGATCTTACCGATATTATCAAAATATGAGTTGTAAGGAATACCGGCGGTAGGTGCTGTAGGAACTTCCAACACCAAGTCTTTGGAGTTCTTTTGCCAATAAGCTAGCTCGAATGTCAGGCGGTTATTAAAGAAAGAGCCATCCAATCCGATATCGAAAGTCTCGGTTGTTTCCCATTTGAGCTGGCTGTTACCCATACGGTTCCAAGCGATAGCTGTATTCGATCCTGCTTTCTTCGCCCCGTAAGTTCCCAGATAAGGGAAATAATTCCCTAGGTCAGAGTTTCCGATTGTAGCGTAGCTGGCACGGACACGTAAGTCGTTAAACCAATCATTAATAGTTGATTCGCTCCAGAATTTCTCGCGAGAGATACGCCAAGCGGCTGATCCTCCCCAGAATGTACCCCAGCGGGTATCTTTCGGAAGGCTGGATAAGCCGTCTGTGCGGACGGAGGCTCCGATATAATATTTACTATCATAGTTGTAATTCGCACGGAACATATAGGAGGCTAATCCCATAAACGTTTTACCTCCATATACGAATCTCTCACCGAATGTGTTAGAAATGATATGGTCGGTGAAGAAAGCATCGGATATTTGTTGCACGGTTGCGTCCGTATATTCATATTCTTGATGGGTGTACTCTTGTACCGCTGTCGCCGTCAGATTATGTACATCATTGAATGTACGGTTAAAGTTGATTACGTTTTGCCAGTTCCAGTTCGTGTATGTGGTATTGATTTCTTCCAATAAGCCGCCATAGCCGTATCCGTCTCCTGATTCCGGGTTCCATACCATGAAATCTTTAACATTCGAGATGTCTAAGCCAGCTTGTGTCTTTAAAGTCAATCCGTCCATGAATGTGATTTCAGCCCATCCACCACCTAATACACGGGTATTGGTCGTACGGTTTACGTTATTGTCTAATGCCCAGACGATATTCTGGATACCATTATCAATATAGGAAAGGTTGCTTCCGCGACCTAATGTCTTACGGTTTTCAGCGTCGATATTGTAACCAGTAGGATCATCCGGATTGAATACAGATACGTTTGGAAGCATACGAGTGCCGGCGAAACCTACGCCACCCAATGAATTCTCGTCATTCATGACACCATTAACCCGGGTACGGGTCATCTGGCCATTTAATCCGATGCGTAACCATTTTGTCGCTTGTTGTGTCAAATCTGCCTTTAAGCTCAAACGGTTTAAGTCATTGGCGCGAATGATACCTTCTTGTTCCGTGAAACCTAATGATACATAATATTGGCTTTTATCCGTACCACCACTGGCGGATAAGCTATGATTGTGCTGGAAACCTGTACGGAAAATATAATCATTCCAGTTTGTGTCCGGTCCGTTCGGATCGTAAACAGCCTGTCCTTTCATTCCCCAGTTCTCGTATTTCTCGTTAGCGATAGTCACGAAATCTTTCGCTCCCAGAAGATCATGCAATTTAGCTGCGCTGGCTGCGCTTACATAGCCATCGTAAGTTACTTGAGTACGTCCCTTGGAGCCTTTTTTAGTTGTGATCAATACAACTCCATTTGCCGCACGGGAGCCATAGATAGCTGTAGCCGCACCGTCTTTCAATATTTCAATGGATTCGATGTCATTCGGGTTAATATCAGACATCGCATTGTAAGAAGCGTAAGCCATTCCTAAGCCGGTTTTTCCATCGGCGTTATCACCGGTGGCGATCGGCATGCCATCTACGATAAATAACGGCTGAGAGTTTGAACTGATCGTACTCATACCACGGATCTTGAATTGAGGGCCGCTTCCCAATACGCCACTAGGAGTCGTAACCTGTACACCAGCGGCACGTCCGGCTAATTGAGTGTCGAAAGACGCTGTTGCCAAGTTGCTTAAGTCTTCACCTCCTACTTTAGATATGGCACTCGTCACATCCTTTTTTCTTTGAGTTCCGTAACCGACAACCACGACTTCATCCAAGTTCTGAGAGTCAGATTCCATCGTGACTTTAATGATTGGTTTTACTGCCACTTCCACAGATTTCATACCGATGTAGGAAACGATTAGCTTTTTCGCGTTAGAAGGAACATCCAAGGTGAACGCTCCGTTGTAATCCGTTACAGTACCGGTAGTAGTACCAGCTACTACGATAGAGGCTCCAATGATAGGTCCATCGTCTTCCGCCGAGATAACCGTACCGGTCACCTTCGTGGTCTGAGCCGTTGCGAACGCTATACTTGCAAACAAGCATAGTAATAGATAAGTCAACCTTTTCATAGACACATACTTTTTGTTTAATTTGTTAATAAATAGATCGTTGTAATCAATTGTTGCCACTTAGTCGATTGACTTAGTTTCCGAAGAACTTCATGAGGGTAAGGTACTTTGGTGTTACTTCCTAGCATTGATGCGGGATTGAGTTAAAAATAATTTGCATATTAATACTATATATTAATACTAGAATGTATTAAATTAACATATAACTTAAAATAATCCGTATTGACAAAGTTCCGTGTAAGTTTATTTTTATTGTCAATATGTTTGTTTATTGCAAATATATCTTTATATTTGCCGTACAGCCATTAAAATAAAATGCTTGCTGTAAATAGTACAATTAGACATAACAGATGTTTACATAGGTTGCATGTTCTATAATTTATTAAGATATTTATAATAATTAATAAATATTGAACGGAAAAGTGATTTAGTTCTTCGGAGACTAAGGTGTTTCATAAATACTATCTAATGTATTTAAATAAAAAAAGAGTATCTAATAAAGATACTCTTTAGATATATGTGAATAGAGTGACCTATTTTGATTTTTATAGGCTTTTCGGAGGATATAATGCGTCCCACCACTCCGGTTGATCTTTCAACCACTTAGCGAACCATGCGTAAATTGTGTTATTCCACAAGATACGTTTCTCATAATCCAGTATATGGTGGTTCTCTCCTTCTACCTGGACAAACGCTGTAGGCTTACCCAATAATTTTAATGCGGTAAACATCTGGATGCTCTCTCCAATCGGAACATTCGTGTCTGCGGTTCCATGTAAGAACAAGATCGGGGTATTGATCTTGTCTGCGTTAAACAGCGGACTTTGTAAAGTGTACATATCCCGGGCATTCCATGGATAACTGTTAGCGCTAGCCAACGAGCTGTATGAATATCCCCAGTAACCTTCTCCCCAATAGCTGGTGATGTCGCTGATTCCCGCATGAGACATGGCCGCCGCGAATATATCTGTTTTTGTTTGTAGGTATTGAGTCATGAAACCTCCGTATGAAGCCCCCATGCAACCGATTTTCTTCGTGTTGACAAAAGGATGCTCCTCACAGAACTTTTTCGTGCCTTCGATGATCTCGTCAGCGGTAAGTTTACCCCATGTGTTGACATGGCGTGCGGAGAACTCTTGGCCGAATCCAGTCGCTCCACTGGGCTGTATGATGTAGACGATGTACCCTAAGCCGGCGTATACATGCGAAGGATAACGGCTTTCCATCACCCGGGCCGTAGGAGTTGTTCCTCCGTAATAATTCACGATCATCGGATATTTCTTAGTTGCGTCAAAATGAGGAGGGAGATAGAAGCGGCCGTAAATCGTATCCCCTTGGGCGGAAACGAAATTCCAATCTTGCACTTCTCCTAAAGTGACGTCTCTCAAGATCTCTTTGGAGAGATCGATCAAGCAGGAAGAGGCGTCGTTTTTCAGGTTATAGGTATAAAGCCTTTGGGAATTGGAAGCGCTTAATCCGAAATAAACCATTTCGAAAGCTTGATTGGCGATGGAGTAATCGGAGATGACATCTTCCTTGGCTTGAAGTTGCTTAATCTTTCCGTTGGACGGGTTTAGACTATACATGCGAACACGGTCCTTATCTTTCGCCGTGATATAGATTTGTTTATCGAGGGCGTTCCACTCGTAGGAATCGACAGAGGGGTCAAAATCTTTCGTAAGCGGCTTTATACTTTTATCTGTTATATTGTATAGGAATAATTGCCCGTCGCTCGTATTCGATGTCTGTCCTTCTTTGATCTTTAATCCGATACCATCGAAAGCCTCTCCAGACGCGTCAACGAGTAATTGGGTGGCATCCGGGGAGAAAACGGCACGGCTTACGAATTTCTCACCTTTTATAAGGGTATCCACATGCATGGTTCGTAGATCCATCTTATATATATATGTACGTGAGAAAGGACGCTCCGTTAAATTCGGTTCCCTACGACTGAATAGCAGATAGTGGCCGTCTTGAGATACATCGTTGATGTAAGTAGAAGTATGTCCATAGGTGAGCCGTTGGAACAATCCGGTTCGCAGGTCATATTTATGGATAAACATACGGTTTCTCCATCCCGGTTGGCGATCATCCGGCACCAGTATCTCTTGGATCTCTTTTCGTTCTTGCGGTCCTTTCTCCCGTATGGAGAATAATAGATAGTCCTCGGTAGGCCCGAAGCTGAAAGAACCTTCAGGCAATTGGCAGGCAAGGATGTTCTCCTTTTTACTGGTAGGGTCTAAGGTCACCAATTCCGTGCCTTTCATCCCTTTCCTTGTGTAATAGGCCAGATTGCTTTTAGGCATCCAGCGTAAGCTCTGTCCGTTCTCAACCAATACGGAACCGGTAGCCTTGTCTAGTATCTGGGTAAATGAGGACTGCTTTCCGCCGGGATAGGTTTCTTGATAGGAGACGATAATGAATTTTCCATTCGGGGACAGGCTGGCAGATTGGATGCGTTTACCATCAAATACATCACTTAATGTATAACGTTTCTCCGGATTGATGGTCGCAGTTACCACTGCGTCTTTTTCCGGGTTGAATGAGGCTTTTAAGGCATTCTCTTTGTGGCTCTCAGATAAATATTTAATTACGATTTCATAGCGTCGCGGCTCCAAGGTCAACGAGGCTTCTCCTTGGGTTAGTTTTGTGAGTTGTCCATCCACGTAGACTTCTGAAATCTCAGGGCCATTGATCCTTAAGGTGCCTTTTGTATAGCGGTCACTATTCAGGTAGAAGGAAACCAAATGTAGCGCATAGGAAGAGGCCGAGGTTGGCAAGGTCAGCTCTCCGGAAGACGCCGCGTCAAGGGTTTGTCCGCTTTGGGAAAGGTTGCAGAAAGGAACGGTCGTGTTCAATAGTTCCTTGTCAGAGAATCTTTTACTGTTTACATCCAAGCTATCTGCTAGGAAAGGCTTTTTCACCTCGTAAGGGCCGGCGTAATTATAATGCCGCACGACAACCTCATCCGCCCATAGTGAGCAACAGGAGCATAGGGCTGAAAGAATTAAGATGTTTTTGTTTATCATGATATTTGTTATTTAGTATAAGATAAGAAAGCGAGATGGCGGGTATCCCCAGCCATCTCGCCGTATCATTATCTTATAAGATTTCTATCTCATCTACGAACAAGAATGCGGGACTTCCGGCGCCACCGTGCCATTTTGGTAGTTTGCTGCTGTTGATGATAACCTCAACATAGCGGGCCTTTACCGGGGCGAAGGATATCTCTTGGGGATATAATCCGTCCTTGTCGTTTTGGGTCAGCTCCGGGATTTTCTTGGAAGCTACTTCCTTGAAATTCTTGCCATCATCGGATACCTTTACGGTTACGGCGGAGGCTCCCATGATCCAGTCACCTTTCACCACATTCGTATTGAAAGATACCTTTTGGATTTCGGTTGGTTCCTTTAGATCGATCGTGGCGTCAAGGTCTTTTCCTTGGAAACCCAGCCAATGGCCGGTCTTGTAATTACTACCTCCACGTAAGCCGTCTACCAATACCTGTGCCCCGTTGAAAACGTATCCTTTGCTGGGTTGCTCTTTCAAGGTGATGGGCTTCATCGTCGCTTTATTGAAGAAGATATCTTCTGAGAAGATGCGGCTCGTACCGTTCGGACGGACAACGATCGCCTTGAATTCGCAATCTTGGTTGATCTGTACCGGGCCTTCATACTTGATGCTGGCGATCGTAGGATCGCTACCGTCTACCGTATAATAGATATCTCCTTCACCCAACTTCGTCAAGGCTATGTCGAGTGTTCCGTTCTCCGTATTGGTGGTCAGGGAGGCGTTAATATCGAAGATATGCTTTCCGTAATTATATCCCAAGCGATCGTAAAGTTGTGTCATGCGGGCCACACGGGGCAGGAACGTCTGATAATCTTTCTTGGACGGATCGCTCCACTGGATATCGGCTACGGCATCGATACGGGGCATGATCATGTATTCTACCTGTGAGAAGGTCGGGATATATTCCGTCCAGAGGTTGGCTTGCGCCCCGATCACGTACTTCTGGTCTTCAGGAGAGATACCGGCTGTCGGCTCAAAAGAATATACTTTCTCTAACGGCAAGTAACCACCGATAGCTTCGGGCTCAAGATCCGTATCCGCTGATTGATAGTAATCCAGATATACATATGTATTCGGTGTCATGACCACGTTATGCTTTTGCTTGGCGGCCTCGATACCTCCATCCATGCCTCTCCAGCTCATTACCGTGGCATTCGGGGCCAAGCCTCCTTCTAGGATCTCGTCCCAGCCGATGATATTGCGTCCTTTACCGTTCAGGTATTTTTCCATGCGGGTAACGAAGTAACTTTGCAGTTTATCTTCCTTGCTGTGCTTCACTCCGTCCACTTTGCTGGGAGTCGCGTCATCTTTCAAGCCTAACTGACGAATCAACTGCTGGCAGAAAGTACTGTTCTTCCAGGCTGTTTTGGGGCATTCGTCTCCTCCGATATGAATGTACTCGCTGGGAAATAATTCGACTACCTCGTCCATGACTCCTTCAAAGAACTTGAAAGTGGTCTCGCTCGGGCAGAATACCTGTTCGAATACGCCCCACGTAGGTGATACTTTATATGTCTGTGTAGAATCACAAGACAATTCGGGGTAAGCAGCCAGAGCCGCCAATGCATGCCCCGGCATTTCTATTTCGGGGATAACGGTGACA